>Ga0157370_10000175_pt1 | contig 79713 bp, 72 predicted proteins | sample C35metaG_FD_113463 | JGI IMG/M metagenome (GOLD analysis project Ga0157370, IMG submission 113463) | Corn rhizosphere microbial communities from Kellogg Biological Station, Michigan, USA - C3-5 metaG | ecosystem: Host-associated > Plants > Roots > Rhizosphere > Soil | place: USA: Michigan...
ACGGAGCAATATTTTCATTGAAATATTTGCTTCCGATAGATTTTAATCCTTCACCCGGTAGTATTGGCGGGGCCCTGACGTTTAGTTTCCTGGCTCTTTACTGCGTCGCGCCCGCAATCCCGTTCTTCCTGTGCCGGAGCCGGATGGTAGCGTTCCCGCTGAAATCGCTGGAGAGAAAGGTCTCATATCTTTTTTCGCCGTCACTGATAACCATCAGGGCCGTATTGGGCGGATATTTTCCCAGATTTTCGGCGAACATGCTGACCTCATTGATGTCTTTTGTGCTATCCAGTTTTACGTAAACATTAAATGCCCGCTCGCTGAGTTCCTGGTGGGCAATAACCAGGGCTCCGTTTACAAATACGGAAATACTGTCGCCATCAATCTCGGCATTGTCATAAAAACTTAACCGTACACTGTCGGAAGCGACGTCAATCAGTTTGCCCAGAATCTGCTTTCTTTTTTTATATTCCCGGTTGATCTTTACGAGATCGGGAGGGAATACCGGTCTTTCGTCGGCCAGCGGGGGAATGGATTCGTTTCGTTTTTCAACCGCTGTTGATCCCGTAGACACTTTCACTTCTTCTTTGGTTGCGGCCGATTTATTGGAAGGATCATTTTTTGACCCATTTGCGGGGCTGGTTCCGGTCTTCGGATCAGCTGTGTCTCCTCCATCTTTAATAGCAGCCAGGTCTTTCACCTCATTTGCGCCGGCGGTAGAATTTGCTGACTCCGGCTTGTTTCCTGCAATGGCGCCCGGAGCATTTGCTGCTTTTTTCGTTGCCAAAGCCGAATCAGCAACCGCGTCCATTTCGGATTCAGACCCTGCTTCCTTCCCTTTCACCAGTTCTACAGGCGGAGGCTGTGGTTTCCAGAATGACCTCGTGCTGGTCATATCCCGGAAAATACTATCCTCTACTTTTGCTTCTGCATAGAGGGTATAATTTACCCGTAGATCCGGACAGGTATAAGTGTATTTTTTGTCGCGGTAGAAATAGCCTGTGAGTTCAGTTTTTACTTTCGACACCCGCAGCGTGCCATAAAAACTGGTGATACAATCCACGCTGTTCATAGTGGAATTGGTTCTGTAGAATATAATCGGGATATCGTGAATAACGACTTTCCGGGTTTTTTTGTCGAAGGTTCCCTTCACAACGAAACTCTGGTAAACGTCTTTGAAGTAATACCCGAAAAACCCTTTTACTTTGGTTCCTTTCTGGGCAATAATGAGCTCTGTCAGGTAATTGTTCTGTATACCGGACATTTCCACATTGGCCTGTCCATACCAATATCCGGTTACGGTCTGTGCCTGACTTGTCGTAGCAAAGATCACAGTAAAAAGAACGATCAGGTTTTTCATGGGCTCTGAGTATGGGTATTCGAACTGATCTAACGCATTAATCTGGCAATCATTATACCATCTTCTGTTTATTTTACGCTTCCGGGGACAAAATGATGAAATTCCCGGTGGGTAAACTATTTCAGGTATCGTTTTATCTCCCTTTCCGTATCCCTTTGCTTTATGGATTCCCGCTTATCATGGAGTTTTTTTCCTTTTCCGAGGCCGATCTGCATTTTTACCAGGCCCTTTTCATTAAAATAAACCCGCAATGGAATAATGGTATATCCCTTATCCTTTAATCTGGCTTCCAGTTTACGCAACTCCCTGCGGTTCAGCAGCAGTTTCCGGTCGTGTACGGCGATATGGTTATTGGTGGTGCCAAAGCGGTATTCGGCAATATGCAGGTTCCGGACCCAAAGCTCATTTTTGAAAAACATACAAAAACTGTCGGCAAAGCTCAGTTTACCCTCCCTGATGGATTTCACCTCCGTACCCACAAGCACCATACCCGCGTCGTATTTTTCTTCGATCTGGTATTCATGATAGGCCGCCCTGTTCCTGATTTCCGTCATGGTTAAATAAAAAGAAGGCAAAGTTAGGGGGATCTTAATTGCTGAGCAGCGTCAGTATCGTGGCGATCTTTTGTTTTAATTCCTTCCGGTTCACGATGAAATCCAGGAAGCCGTGCTCCAGCAGGAATTCACTGCGCTGGAAACCTTCGGGCAGATCTTTCTTGATCGTTTCCCGGATTACCCGGGGACCCGCAAAACCGATCAGTGCGCCGGGTTCGGCAATATTCAGATCGCCCAGCATACCGAAAGAAGCAGAAATCCCTCCGAAAGAGGGATCTGTAAGTAAAGAAATATACGGAATGCGGGCGTCTGTCAATTGGGAAAGTTTTCCGGAAACCTTGGCCAGCTGCATGAGCGAAAAAGCGCTTTCCATCATGCGGGCGCCGCCGGACTTGCAAATAATCATCAGGGGCGCACGGTGTTCCAGGCAGTAGTCAACCGCCCGGGCAATGCGTTCACCCATTACACTTCCGAGCGAGCCGCCAATAAACTCAAAATCCATGCAACCCACTACTATATGATGCTCTTTTACCTGTCCTGCAGCGATCCGGATGGAATCGGTAATGTCGGTCTTTGCCCAGGTTTCTTCCAGCCTTTTTTCGTAAGACTTCAGATCGGTGAAATGCAGAAAATCCTTTGAGCGGATATTTTCATACAGCACTTCGTACCGGTTATCGTTGAAAAGGATTTCAAAGTATTCGTCGCTTCCGATGCGGTGGTGATGATTGCATTTGGGACAAACAAAGAGGTTTTCCCGGAGTTCCGTCATCGTGCATATATAATTACAACTCGGACATTTGGTCCACAGGCCTTCCGGCGTTTCTTTCTTCTCGGCCGTGCTGGTCAGAATTCCCTTTTTGATCCGTTTGAACCAATTCGTTTTTGTCTCTTCCGTTGTTCCTTCTTCACCTGAAAGATTGGCTTCAAAATCTTCTTCGCGCTTCATCAAAAACAGATTTTTGAGGGGCTAAGATAGGGATTTCCCATTTCCTGACTTATTTTTGCGTTATTCTACTGATTCTCAATTTTCAAGACAAATATGAAATGGTCTGAATTCTTTACCTCGTCCGTCGGCAAGAAATTTATTATGTCCTTAACGGGAATTTCCCTGATCGCCTTTCTGGTGGTGCATGTTGGCATAAATGCCTGCATCTGGGCCAATGACGGCGGGGAGACGTTTAATAAGGCTTCCCATTTTATGGGAACAAACGTGATAATCCGCATCCTGGAAGTGGGTTTATTTGCGGGACTGATACTGCATATCGTGCAGGGTCTCGTGCTGGAAGTGCAGAACCGGAGTCGCAGGAAGACCGGTTATGCCGTAAAACTGGGTAACCGGGGCAGTAAATGGTATAGCCGCAGTATGGGTCTGCTTGGTACGCTGCTGCTTTTTTTCCTGGTAATGCACCTGTCGCATTTCTGGGTGCCTTCCCGTTTTACCGATTTACCAACGGTGGATATTGACGGAAAGGAAATAGCCAATCAGTATGCCGACATCATCCGGGTTTTTCAGAGCCCGCTGGTGGATATTTTATACATTCTCGGTTGCGCATCCCTGTTATATCACCTGTTGCATGGCTTCCAGAGTGCCTTCCGCACCCTGGGCGTGCCCAACGGAAAGTATATTAATATCATCCGGGTAGTGGGTTATGCTTTTGCGGTGCTGGTTTCCGTTGCTTTTGCAATGATGCCGGTGTCGGTTTACCTGGAATGGATTAGTTGATAATGTGGAAATGTGATAATGTGGAAATGTGATAATGTGGAAAATGTGGTAATGTGGAAATGTGGTAATGTGGAAATGTGATAATGTGGAAAATGTGGTAATGTGGAAATCAAATTTAATTTTTAGAAAGTGCAAGCCATTTACATATTTTCACATTTACACATTAGCACATTCACCCATTAGCTTATTCGTTTAAAAAATAAACTCTCTGACAAATATGCTCGATTCAAAAACGCCCCCGGGACCATTAGAGCAGAAATGGAATGATTACAAGGGACATATTAAACTCGTGAATCCCACCAATAAGCGCAGGATCGAAGTGATTGTTGTGGGAACGGGCCTTGCCGGCGCTTCCGCTGCTGCCACCCTTGCCGAACTGGGCTATAAAGTAAAATCATTCTGCTTTCAGGATTCTCCGCGCCGGGCCCACAGCATTGCGGCGCAGGGAGGAATCAACGCGGCGAAAAATTATCAGAATGACGGGGACAGCGTGTACCGCCTGTTTTATGAAACAGTGAAGGGAGGCGATTACCGCTCCCGGGAATCCAACGTGCACCGACTCGCGGAAGTGAGCGTCAATATTATTGACCAGTGTGTGGCGCAGGGCGTTCCTTTTGCCCGGGAATACGGCGGTCTGCTGAGCAACCGGTCATTCGGCGGTACGCAGGTTCAACGTACTTTTTATGCCGAGGGACAAACCGGACAGCAATTACTACTCGGCGCTTATCAGGCGCTGGAAAGGCAGGTGGCCCAGGGTAATGTAACTGTTTATGCACGTCATGAAATGCAGGAACTGGTGGTGATTGACGGCAAGACCCGGGGTATCATTACGCGCAATCTCCTGACGGGCGAACTGGAACGGCATTTCGGTCATACCGTTGTGCTTTGCTCCGGCGGTTATGGAAATGTGTTTTATCTTTCTACCAATGCCATGGGATGTAATGCAACCGCGGTGTGGAAGGCGCATAAACGGGGCGCCTATTTTGCCAATCCCTGTTATACGCAGATTCATCCGACCTGTATACCGGTTTCCGGCGATTACCAGTCGAAACTGACCCTGATGTCGGAATCTTTACGGAATGATGGCCGTATCTGGGTTCCCAAAAAACAAAACGATACGCGTAAGCCAAAAGATATTCCGGAAGAAGAAAGAGACTATTATCTGGAAAGAAGATATCCTGCATTCGGAAACCTGGTTCCGAGGGATGTAGCCAGCCGCGCAGCGAAGGAACGTTGCGATGCCGGGTATGGAGTGGGCAGTTCCAAACAGGCGGTTTACCTGGATTTCTCAGCGGCGATCCGTCGTTATGGAGGAGTGGTTGTACATAAACAAAGAATTGAAAATCCCACGGCAGAACAAATCATCGCATTTGGAAAAGATGTGGTGAAGGAAAAATATGGCAACCTCTTCGAGATGTATGAAAAGATTACCGGGGAAAATCCTTACGAAGTGCCGATGCGGATCTATCCGGCCATTCATTACACCATGGGCGGTCTCTGGGTGGATTATGAACTGATGACCAGCATTCGCGGCCTGTACTGTCTTGGTGAAGCCAATTTTTCGGACCATGGCGCAAACCGCCTGGGCGCTTCCGCGCTGATGCAGGGACTCGCTGATGGATATTTCGTGATTCCCTACACGATTGGAAATTATCTTGCTGATGAAATTCGTACACCGGAAATCCCGACCGATCATCCCGCATTTGCCGAGGCTGAAAAGGCAGTTGCCTCCCGTATGAATCTGCTGATGAATATAAAGGGAACAAGAACAGTCGATCATTTTCATAAACAGCTCGGAAAAATCATGTGGGAAAAATGCGGGATGGCCAGAAATGCCGCGGGACTGCAGGAAGCTATTTCAGAAATTCAGGAACTCAAAAAAGCATTTTACCAGGATCTGAGGATCCCCGGTGATATCAGCGAGATGAATCCGGAACTGGATAAAGCTAACCGCGTCGCTGATTTCCTGGAACTGGGCGAACTCATGTGTATCGACGCGCTGAACCGGAACGAAAGCTGCGGAGGCCATTTCCGCGAGGAAATGCAAACCTCCGAAGGGGAGGCCAAGCGCGATGATGAACATTTCAGCTTTGTTTCAGCCTGGGAATATAAGGGGGAGCACGAGTGGAAATTACATAAGGAGGAGTTGGTTTTTGAAGTGGCGAAGCCATCGCAGCGAAGCTATAAGTAATGTGGAAATGTGGAAATGGGAGGGATGTGGAAATGTGGAAATTGGAGGGATGTGGAAATGTGGAAATGTGAGGAATGTGAGGAATGTGGAAATGTGGAAATGTGGAAATGTGGAAATGGGAGTTGGGAAATTTGGGAATGCCTTATAGCGAAGACGAGGGGTTAGAATTGGGGATGAAAGAGGTTCTTAATCGGAAGGTAGGGTGGTAATAATAGTGGTATTTCGTTAAATCCGAAAAAGATTGATTCGGAATTGTTTTAATTTGGAAAGGAGAATGCGCTTATGGCAATTAATTTTTCAAATTATTACCTGTGTGCGATGCGAAGCGATAAACCAAATATCATTGTTGATAAAACAATAGGATTTTCATTAACAATAATTAAATATTGCGACAAACTTAGCGAGGAAAGAAAATTTATTGTTGCTAATCAATTATTGAGATCGTCCACTTCCATTGGTGCGAATGTATTTGAAGCCCAATGTGCCGAAAGCAGGGCAGATTTCATTCACAAGATGAAGCTTGCTGCAAAAGAAGCGCAGGAATCTTTATACTGGTTAATATTATGCAAAAAAAGTGACGGATATATTTTTAATGAAGAGTATATTAAAGAATTAGACGAAATAATTAAGATATTATCAAAAATAATTACTTCGGCGAAACACATGAATACCAAAAACCCAAAGACTTTTACCCATTGACATATTTTCACATTTACCCATTTTCACATTTACACATTTACACATTAATCTATGGATCATTACAGCATGAATCTGACCCTCAAAGTGTGGAGGCAAAAGAATACTAATACGGCGGGAAGATTCGAAACCTATAAAGTGGAGAATATTTCTTCGGAAATGTCCTTTCTGGAAATGATGGACGTGCTGAATGAGCGGCTGATCACCGAAGGAAAAGAACCCGTTGCTTTTGATCACGATTGCCGCGAGGGGATCTGCGGCACCTGTTCCATGTATATCAATGGCCGGCCCCATGGACCCTGGTTGCACAATACCACCTGCCAGCTTCACATGCGTGCTTATAAAAATGGGGACACCATTACTGTGGAACCTTTCCGGGCCGATTCTTTTCCGGTAATAAAAGACCTGATGGTAGACCGCTCTGCTTTCGACAGGATCATGCAGGCGGGAGGATATATTTCGGTGAATACCGGGAATGCGCAGGACGCCAATTCCCTGCCTGTAGAAAAAGATTTGTCGGACGCTTCCTTTGCGGCCGCGGCCTGTATCGGGTGCGGGGCCTGTGTGGCAGCCTGCAAGAACAGCTCGGCCATGCTCTTTGTTTCCGCCAAGGTTTCCCATCTGGCCCTCCTGCCACAGGGTGAACCGGAAAGAAAGACCCGTGCCCACAATATGCTGGCGCAAATGGATAAAGAAGGCTTTGGCAGCTGCACCAATACCCAGGCCTGTGAAGCTGTTTGCCCCAAGGGTATTTCGATGACCAATATCGCGAAGCTGAATGCCGAATATATTTTGGCTGGTTTGAGTGAGAGAAGCTGAAAGGGTTGATGGTTGACGGTTGACAGTTGACGGCCTTTAAGTGCGAATCAACACCTGAATTCCGTCAACTGTCAACCGTCAACCATCAACGATTTCTAAGCGCTCCCTGCAAACAAACCCACACTTCCCCCCACCCAGTCCTGATCCTTATTATAACGCACTCCGATCATTTTCCCTTTACTCAGCCGGGCCAGATTGAGGGCGGCCCGGGGTCTTGCGGCTCCTTCAGGCCAGAGGTACATGATACGGATCTCAGCCTTTGCCGGTATTCCGGGGGTTTCGATTGCCGGCGCATAATTTACTTTTCGCTGGAGGATCCAGTTCCGGGGATCGGGAATGGCCGGGATGTCTTCTTTTTTTATATCTATGATCACGCCCTGCCCTGCAAACGAAAAAAGTGGTTTGAGTACATAGTTTTCCAGATCCGGCGGGATTTGTTTTACCTCATCGAGGTAGAAGGTTTTGGGAACATAGGGATGGCGGATGAAGGGCAGGGTATGTTTGGATATGCGGTAAAACCAGTTGGGATGCGGGATCCATTCTACATCCAGGTCTTGCTGTAAGGAGATATGCGGACCCAGATTATCCTGCTGCGCGCGGAGATCGTCGAAAATTATCCGGTTGTAAATGCGTTTGATCCGGGTCTTTTTCTTCGTTTGTTCGTTCAGATAATACAGCTGGTTGCTTTCGGAAATCAGATCTGTCAGGCAAACCGGCTGAATGCCCAGATAATCCTGCGTGCAGTAAAAATCGATCCGGGTTTTTTGCTCATGGGGTTTTAGTTCCAGCAGAATAACCTGTTCGGGATCTTCCTTTCCGAGAATAATATTTTTCAGTTCCTGCAGATAGGTTTCGCGCGTGTACCCGCTGAGATAAGGTGAAAAATTCTTCGGGAGACTGAAATGCCTGGCCAGGATCTCCGGGTAATAAACCTGAAAAGCATACAGGGTGGGAAACCCCTGCATTTCGATCAGTTGGGGCTCCGGTTCCCCGTCTGCATTTTCACAAACCCCGAAATCAAACGCAATAAATGCACAGGGCCTTTCTTCACCGGGAACAAAATCGCCGGAAGGAATGGCTTTTTCGCTCTGGCTTTTAAAACCCGGAGCACAAATAAGATCAACAATGGATTCGCAGGCGCCGATCATTTTTTCGCGAAACGCATCCGGAACAAAAACCGGCGTTTCGGCAACCCGGAAATCAATGCTTCCGGGATGCCTTGATTTAAGGTCATTCAAAAAATTTTCATATTGCTCTTTGCTGAATGCCTGGTTGTATAGTCTGCGGAAATGGGGAATCATGTTTTAACTTTTCAGCATCAGTTTCCTTCGCCGGATGAACGGTATAATTTCACGTGTTGGCGATTATGATTTTCTAAGGTACTAGCTTCTGCCGGTGGCCAGATTTATAAAATTCGGGATCACTTTTGAATAAGTATTCCGGATCTTGTCCGGATCATTCAGGTGCTGGATCATGCTTTTCCATTTTTCTTCCCCATAATTCTCAATCACCGTTTTCTTTTTATCCGCTCTTTGCAGGTACATGCTCATGCCCGACGCATCAGCTTCGGGGTGGAACTGGGTACCCAGCATATAGTCGTTGAACCGCATGGCCATAATGGCTCTCTGCAACGGTACATGGGGTCTTTCTTTTTCGATGGCCAAAATGCCAGCTCCTTTCTTTTTCAGATTGAACCTGTCTTCTTCTATCACCTGGAAGTCCCGGCTGTCCACAGCATAAAAAGGGTCACGGAGGCCCCGGAATACCGGCTCCCTTCGGCCCTCTGCCTGCAGGTGAACAGGAAATACGCCAAAGGCCGTGGATTTCCGGCGGGTCACTTTACCGGTTTGAAAAAACCGGCACGCGAGTTGGAAGGAATGACAGATAAACAATACAGATTTCTTATCGGAGTCAGAAGCTATAATATTATGTTTAACCACACCGTGAAGCCAGTCCATATATTTATTATCCCAGCTAAGGCCTTCGCTCTCCAGTGGACTGCCCGGGCCGCCGCTGGATAAATAAAGATCGAAGGAAAGGTCCGGTAGTTCTTCCCTTATCCGCACCTCGAAGATTGTTGCATCCAGGGGTAGACCATTAGCGGCGCCGTATTCCTGTAAAATCTGTTGTATGCAACGCATACCTTCGTTGGGCCGGCCTTCATAAAGATCAAGAATGGCAATCCGCAGGGGTTTAATCATCCTGCAAATTACTTTAAAATCAACTGTTATGTCGTCCTCTAAAAAAAGTTCAAACTGGCTCGCAGAAAAGTTCGCAACCAAAACAGAATTGACCGGAAGCGCCAGAAAAATTCCGGAAGGAAAGAATGCAGGGAACGCCCAGCTCAATGAAGTTATTGAAGTTACGGTTGCGCTGCGGAGTAAAGCTTCCGTCGGAAACTACGTAAAGGGAATGGCAAAGGGAAAACAAAAGCCCGTCAGCCGGGAAGTGTACAATCGCCGTTTCGGCGCTTCCGCAGAGGACGTCCTGCTCGTCAGGGAATTTGCACAATTGCACAACCTTACCGTTATACAGGTTTCGCTTCCAAAAAGATCGGTTATCCTGAAGGGAACCGTTCAGCAGTTCTGCGAAGCCTTCGGCGTCTACCTGTCTAATTTTACTCCCGAATCGGGTATTTCTTACCGCGGAAGAAGCGGTACGATCCGGATCCCGGAAGCCTTGCAGGGGATAGTTACCGGCGTATTCGGGCTGGATAACCGGCCCCAGGCGAGACCTATGTTCAGGATGCTGCACAAGGAGGGACACCTGATTTTGCCACAGGCCGCCGCGGTTTCCTATAATCCGGATGCTGTGGCAAAAGCATATAAATATCCGAAGGATGTCACGGGAGAAGGTCAGTGCATTGGGCTGATAGAACTCGGAGGAGGATACCGGAACGAGGATCTGCAGAATTATTTTCAGAAGCTTGGCCTGCCGCTGCCTTCGGTTTCAGCACAATCGGTGGATGGCGCACACAACGCACCGTCTACTCCGGACTCAGCAGACGGGGAAGTAGCTCTTGATATTGAAGTGGCCGGCGCAGTGGCGCCCGGAGCCCGGATCGTAGTTTATTTTGCGCCCAATACAGATAAAGGGTTTCTGGATGCCATTAATACGGCTATTCATGATGAAGAGAATAAGCCATCGGTCATTTCCATCAGCTGGGGCGCGGCAGAAGGTCAATGGACAGCGCAGGCGCTTTCCAATTTTAATGATGCATTCATGTCGGCTGCAGCGCTGGGCGTAAGCATTACCGTTGCTGCCGGCGATAACGGATCCTCCGACCGGCAGGCGGATGGCAAGGCGCATGTGGATTTCCCTGCGGGAAGTCCGTACACACTCGCATGCGGCGGAACCAAACTGCTCAGCAACAGCGAAACCGTTTGGAATGATCAGGATGGATGGGCAACCGGCGGCGGTATCAGTGATGTATTTCCCGTTCCGGATTATCAGAAAAATATTTCCCTTCCGGCTTCCGTGAATTCGAAACAACACAAGGGCAGGGGTGTGCCGGATATTGCAGGCAATGCAGATTCAGCAACGGGTTACAATATCCTGGTGGACGGACAGTGGACAGTCATTGGCGGTACCAGTGCCGTTGCCCCCCTGATTGCCGGCCTGATTGCGCTTGCGAATCAGAAATTGAAAAAAAATGTCGGGTTCATTCATCCGAAAATATATGCAACGAAGGCCGCTGTATTCAAAGACATTACCCAGGGCAATAATATCACCGCAACGAACGGTGGCTATACGGCGGCAAAAGGCTGGGATGCCTGCACGGGTTTGGGTGTGCCGCTGGGGACGATAGTAGGGGAGCTGTGAGTTTATTCAAACTTTCGCCCCTTCGTAAACCAAAAATCCCGGTAAGAGAAAATGAAACTTGCACCGAAATAATTTTCCTTGATCAGGTTATTCTCTGTTGTTCCCCGGATGCCGTACTGAAGGGATACGTTTAAATTCAGCGCACTTCGTTTGGCATTTATTCCGAAGCCCGCAGTTACTCCCATATCTTCGATGGGTTTCCCGTTCACGACCATGTAGGATTTATTGTAGTACAATCCCGCCTGTATAAAACTCGTTTCAAACCGGGTATTGTAAGCCGTTTTTTTATTGGAAATTTCAAAACCCACCGAAGCCCGCTGACTGTTCTCATAAAGAAAATCGGTGGTATTGGACCGGAGCGAACCCCAGTTCTGAAACCGGTAATCCGCGAGGAAAGTATATTTTTTATTACGGGTGACCGTGATGCCTGCGCCGTAACTCGCGGGGATGGTAAAAGTGCCCACATCCCGCTTGGAACGGATGGCCACGGAATCGATGTCGAGTATCGTAATCTCGTGGTCGCTGTTGAGCCAGCCTTCATTTGCGTAAACCAGCCCGAGGGAAATATCCCAGTGCTTATTTATCGCTGTATAATACTGAATGCCATAATCGAAATAAAAATTGCTGTAGAAGGTTCTGTCGTTTTTTGAAATATAAATCGCGCTTCCCGGAGCTCCCTGGATAACGTTTTTCGTATTGATGGCACCGAACAGGTAAGAAGAAGTGATGCCTATTGAAAGATGGTTGAAAAAATCGTACCCGTTCGCCCAGAAAACTTTGTTGATTCCTCCGTACCCTTCATTATAGGAGGGTATGAGATTACCTCCTGTTCCCAAAGGTTTTGTTCCGGTGTACTCATAGTTTTCCGTACTGTAAGGCGCAATGCCAATGGCGCTGCCCCAGTGTTTGAAAAGTTTTGTACCGATGGTAAACCGCTTAAAAGTGATATCGGTGGAAGTGCTGTTGGTGGAACTGACGGGGTCCCCGGAATACTGTATATATTTTCCCCTGATACCAATCTCTCCGGCAAACCACTGATTATCCAGCGCAGAGAGCGAAGCCGGATTATTGGTGATAAGGCTCCGGCTGTTCCGGTAGGCAATACCGGTAGAGGACAATCCGCTGGTCCGGTTTACAAAACCGTCTTCCAGATCACCGATTCCGAGCAGGGAATAGGGAGAATTATTATTCTGCGCATTTCCTCTGGATAAAAGCAGCATCGAAAATAATATGGTCAAAAATATTCTCATGGAAGAAAATCCGTTCAGGTTGATCATATTAAAAATATGAGGCATAATAGATTGTCAGCGAAATCTGATTTATCTTCAGCGCATTTTGCTGATCTCCCACCACAACCCGGTTAAAGCTGGTATTGTACACGTTGGCCGGTATCGTTAACAATAAACCATTCTTTGCAAGGTTTTCGGGTCCCTGCAGGATCTGCTGTTGAATATAACCGGTAACATCATAGGTATAAGCCGTGTTTGCTCCAAACCCATAATCTATAGTAAGATTTCCAGTTCCCGCATTTAACGCAGGCCCCAGGGTATTGGCTTCCGTAGTTGTTGTTAAATTGATCTGGGGAGGGAGATCGAAAACAGGACTAAAAGTTCCCTCCACTGGTCTTATTTTCAATTCTGCCCGCATAACGCTGAGATAGTCCGGATACTGAAGCAGGCTGTTGATATTCGGGAAAAGTAATTTCACGTAAATACCGGTGGATGGCTGCAGATAAGAAGCATTCCCACTGGCGGTGGAAAGGATTTCCGGATGCTGACGGCCGATGCCCTGCACGGGTGTTCCGGTTCTGTCTGCATAAATGTTATTGAACTGATTGGCTCTGTTGGTAAAAGGGAAATCTACAAATTTGGGCTGGGTAACGATTCCGGGGTCATGATAATACAAACGCACAAAAACAGAATCTTTAAAACCGAAAATGGCTCCGGGCATCGTGGTATCCGGATAAATGGCAAGTCCTTTAAAAAATCCCCGGAACGTAGCAGCATTTTTAACCGTGTCCGACTGGTTATATAACAGATTGAAAAACCGTTCACCCATAGTATCGGGTAGTCGAACTTTCACCGAGTCGCCTGTTTTCTGAGAGGTAAATCCGGCAGTCGGATTGATCCGTACATCCACGGATCCCAGTACGGCAGGATCAAATGGAATGCTGTTAATATTGTAAAAAGCAGTTTGCGTGCCGGGATAATTCAGGACACTGGTCAGCTGGCTTACCAGGTAACGCTGCACTCTTGAAGTATCTCCGTAAAAAGTTTTATTGATCTCCATAATCAATTCAATCGAATCGTATACGGAGAGATTGGTGAGCGTAGGAAGGGTGCCGGGATAAGTGATCTCTGAGAAACTTCTGGCTCCGATATTTCCAAAATAAGGGTCCTTATACTGGCCGAGCAACATGGTGCCCGATCCCGATGTCGGAAAAGAATCCAGAAAAACGGTGGATACCTTCACGTCGAAAATATCCAGTGCCTTTACGTCTGTGCTGTTATCACTGCCAATATCGGTACCGAAATTAATGGAGGGCTTTGTGCAGGAAATCATTCCCAGCAGTAAAAGAACAGGTAACAGATAGAAAGCTAAACGATGCCTGAGAATACATTTCCTTGTCATGCTGTGATTATCTGCTGATTAGGGATCCGGCCCGGAATGAAATGGATGAACGCTGCTGAAAACGCAAAAGTATGTTTTTTGGATTCGATTAACAATTGAAGAGGTTCGCGTTATTTGATAAATTTTTGTGAAATCCCCTGAATTGTCCGTATTTCGCGCTGCAAATAAAATACTTTTATCGCTACAAAACACAGTCTCTATTAATACTACAATATGAAGCGGATCTACTTTCCAGTGCTTTCTGTTTTCGGTTTGATTACATTGTTTTCCTGTCATAAAAATACGATCCCATACACCCAGGACGGTAACTGGGTAACCAGATCCCAGTTAAACGGGCCAGCCAGGAGCGAAGCGGTTGAATTCACCATTGGAGATAACCCTTATCTTGGAACAGGCTGGGACGGGCTGAACAAGCGTTACCGGGATTTCTGGAAATACGATGCCACCAATGATGTGTGGACCCAGGTTGCCAGCATGCCCGACAGTACCGAAAGAAGCTCCGCAGTAGCTTTCGCTGCCGCAGGAAAGGGATATGTGGGAACTGGCTATGACGGTTTTAGTTATCTCTCCGATTTTTATGAATACGATCCGGCAACGGATAGCTGGACGAAGAAAGGCAATTTTCCGGGTGGCGCAAGATATGAAGCCGTTGCATTCGGCATCGGGGATTTTGGTTATCTGGGCACGGGTTTCGACGGTAATAATGCGCTGAAGGATTTTTACCGGTATGATCCTGCATCCGACAGCTGGCTCGATGTCGGTTTCAGCGGAAACAAAAGATATGGCGCTGTTGCATTCCTGTATAACAACAAGGCTTACCTGGTAACCGGTGTGAACAGCGGAACCATGGTCAATGATTTTTGGGTCTATGATCCCAGCCTGCCTTCTGCAAACTGGCAGGAGCTCCGGCACATCACCAATTACAGTAGCGATGCTTACGATGACGGATATACGAATATCGTGAGAAACAACGCCGCTGCTTTTGTGATTGGCGACAAAGGCTACATCAGTACCGGGGAAAACGGGGTGGCCTACACCTTTACCTGGGAATATGATTTTGCAACGGATACCTGGATCGAAAAATCGAATTTCGAAGGACCTGCCACCACGGGCGCCGTTGGCTTTAATGTGATGGGCCGCGGTTATATTGCAACAGGAAGAAGTGCGCCGGGCCAGGCATCTGCCTCCGATTTCCTCCGGGAATTCCAGCCAGGCGTGGTATTGAATCCAAATGACAACTAAGAAGTATCGAATAGGCATTATCACCGCATTGCTCTTTTGCAGCGCGGTGATTTTTTTTGCGAGCCGGACCCGTCATCCGCCGGATCGGGTTTTTCTAAAAGCTGTTCCGGTAAAGACCCCCTTTGGATGGGGCTATAATATTATGGCGGATGACAAAATCTACATCCATCAGGATTATATGCCGGCCGTGCCCGGGAAACAGGGATTTAAATCGTCTGAAGACGCGCTGCTGGTCGGGCGCCGTGTTATTCAGAAAATCAGCCGCAATGAATTGCCGGCAATTACAGAAAAGGACCTGCAGGAGCTCGGCGTATTAAAAAAGTAACCGCCGGGGCGGGCAGTTAATTTACTATAAGAGAAAAGCCGTTCCGGATTTAGCGGAACGGCTTTTTCAATTCGTTAAAGCGGGTAATCAAACTGTAAACATTCTCATGATGGTAAAGGATTTTGATTAAATGGTCCGGCTTTATACGATACTGGTTTCATCGGCTTTCATCAGGTTGGATTTTCTTTCGTTGTCGGTTTTCAAAGGATGTGTCGGATGGTTTTCGGATCAGGATTTTTTTGGACAGTTTGGTTTTTCTTCGGATTCGGATGCTTTCTTCGGACTTGGTTTGGTTTTTCTTCGGATCGGATGCTTTCTTTGGACTTGGTTTGGTTTTTCTTCGGATCAGGGTTTCTTGGGTTTTTCTCAGGATTCGGATTTGATTCAGGGTTTAGGGTTGGTTTAAGGTTTAGCGGTTTATTTCGTTTGGATATTTTCGTCGCGTTAACAATACAAAGATGCTCCGCTTTCCTGCCTTTTAATAACTTATTCGATAAAGCGAAACAAACCTTCGATTTTCAGGGGTAAATTGACGATAAAACGAAAATGCCCATTGCCGATTCCTCTTTCCTCAATACTTTTGCCCTCTTTAAATACATATAAATGAGACAGATCGCGTTCCGGGAAGCTTTACGTGAGGCCATGAGTGAAGAAATGCGTCGGGATGACCGGGTTTTTCTGATGGGCGAAGAAGTGGCTGAATATAACGGGGCTTATAAGGTTAGCCAGGGTATGCTGGATGAATTCGGCCCCAAAAGAGTGATTGATACCCCCATTTCGGAGCTTGGTTTCACAGCCATCGGGGTGGGAGCTGCCCAGAACGGCCTTCGTCCGGTGCTGGAATTCATGACCTGGAACTTTGCGGCGCTGGCCCTGGACCAGATACTGAATACGGCTTCCAAAATGCTGGCCATGAGCGGCGGCCAGATCGGTTGCCCGATTGTTTTCCGCGGCCCGAACGGTTCGGCGGGCCAGCTCGGCGCCCAGCATTCCACTGCTTTCGAAAGTTATTATGCCAATATACCTGGTTTGAAAGTGGTTTCCCCCAGTAACGGCTATGATGCCAAGGGATTGCTTAAACAGTCTATCCGGTATGAGGAAGATCCGGTGATTTTCATGGAAAGTGAAGTGATGTATGGTGATAAAAGCGAGGTGCCGGAAGAAGAGTATTATATCGAACTCGGCAAGGCCTCGGTTAAAAAACCGGGAACGGATGTTACCATCGTATCCTATAATAAAATGGTGAAAGTTGCCCTGGCAGCGGCAGCAGCACTCGAAAAAGAAAATATCAGCGCCGAAGTCGTCGACCTCAGAACCATTCGTCCGCTCGACTGGCAGACCATTCTCGAAAGCGTTAAAAAAACGAATCGTCTCGTGATTGTGGAAGAGCAATGGCCCTTTGCCTCCATTTCGTCAGAAATAGCCTACTCGATACAGAAAGAGGGATTTGATTATCTCGATGCGCCTATCCGCCGGATCACTTCGGCCGATGCGCCCCTGCACTATGCAGCCAACCTGGTGGCTGCTGCGGTGCCTTCCGTTGATAAAACAGTAAAAATGGTAAAGGAAGTGATGTATCTGAAGAAATGAACAAGCCAATGAAGTCTCTGCTCTGTTTCCTGCTTTCTGTTTCCCTGGTGATCTGCCTGAAGGCGCAGACCGGCTATCAGCCATCCGCTGAGAATCTCGCAGCGCGAAAATGGTTCGACAGCGCCCGTTTCGGCATGTTTATCCACTGGGGTGCATTCAGCGTACTGGGCGACGGAGAATGGGTGATGAACAATCGCAATATTCCGGTTGCGGAATACAGCCGGCTCCAAACGATTTTTAATCCGGTACGTTTCGATGCCGTGAAATGGGTTGCCGCTGCTAAACGCGCGGGCATGCAATATATCACCCTCATTACCCGGCACCACGATGGTTTCAGCAACTGGGATACAAAACAATCGGATTGGAAAATCACGAATACGGACTGGAAGCAGGATGCAGTAAAGCTGATTGCCGATGAATGTCACCGGCAGGGAATCCGGCTGTTTGTTTATTATTCCCTGCTGGACTGGACACGCAGCGACTACCAGTATGAAACGGGAAGAACAGGCCATGGCACGGGCCGGACGCAAAAAAGCAACTGGGATAGCTATATCCGCTTCATGAAAGCACAGCTGACCGAGCTGCTGACGAATTACGGACCCATTGCCGGGGTTTGGTTCGACGGCTACTGGGATCAGCTTTCCAGCGACAAAGACAAAGAGGGCAAGCCCAGGGTGGACTGGCATCTGCCTGAAATATACACGCTGATCCATAAACTGCAGCCCCAATGCCTGATCGGCAATAACCACCACCTGGCACCCCTGCCCGGAGAAGATTTTCAAATGTTTGAGAAAGACCTTCCCGGAAAGAACACGACCGGTTTTGGCGGACAAACGGTTTCCACGCTGCCCCTGGAAACCTGCGAAACCATCAATAATTCCTGGGGCTTTAATATCACGGATACGCATTATAAATCAACCAAAGAAATGATCCGCCTGCTCGTAAATGATGCGGGCTACGGAGCGAATCTTCTGCTGAATATCGGACCCCTGCCGAGCGGGGAAATTCAATCTGCCTTTACGGAGCGACTGGATAGTATTGGCAGCTGGCTCAAAGAAAACGGAGAAACGATTTATGGAACCCATGGCGGATTTATTCAGCCCCAGCCCTGGGGAGCGGTGACCGAAAAAGGAAATCTGGTTTATCTTCACCTGTTTAAAACAGACGGGGATAAATTTTTTCTGAAAATACCTTATCAGGTGAAATCGGCAAAAATGTCCGGAAAGAAGTTGCGGATTCAGGAACTGGCTGACAATTACCTTATGATTGATCTGAAGGGATTAAACCTGGACCCGGTGGATGCTATTGTTCAGCTCGAAGTGCAGAAGAAATAAAATAATAATCCCGGACCTGCACATCGGCGGGTCCGGGAATCTAGAATCTATTTTATTAGTGAATGGCTTTTAAAACGTTGCCCAGTACCAGCAGGGAAACATAAGCAAAACCTATTAATACAAAACCAAAAACTGTCAGTTTAACAAAAACCTTCGCCGCTGTATGGGCGGATTGGTCCATTTCCTGTCTCATAGGGTTGAATTTTAATATTGGGTTTCAAAAAATAATACCATCACAAAATAAGCCGGGAATCCGGGATGTGCAACGTAATTTTACGATACTTTATAAATAATGATTCCGGAAAATCCCTGTTTCCTGTTTTATTAGCATATTTACCCATTTGCAGATTATTAATTACCTGTAATTCAGGTATTTAAACAAATTAAATGTCGAACATACTGATCATAGATGATGAAAAGGCCATCCGCAAAACCCTGAGCGAAATCCTTTCCTATGAAGGATACAAGATTGATGAAGCAGGGGATGGGGAAGAAGGGTTCAGAAAATTTAAGGAGAAGGATTATGATGTGATCCTTTGCGATATCAAGATGCCGAAGATGGATGGCATTGAATTTCTGGAGAAGGCCAAGGAATCCAATCCCGATATTCCCATCATCATGATATCAGGCCATGGTACTATTGAAACCGCTGTGGAAGCCGTAAAAAAAGGAGCATATGACTATATTTCCAAACCTCCGGATCTGAACCGCCTTTTAATTACCATTCGCAATGCGATGGATAAAACCTCCCTGGTTGCGGAAACAAAAGTGCTGAAACGCCGTATGAGTAAGGTGCAGGAAATGATCGGCGCTTCAAACCCCATCCTGAAAATACGGGAAACAATCGATAAGGTAGCTCCCACGGATGCCCGGATCCTGGTGACCGGTGAAAACGGGGTGGGCAAGGAGCTGGTCGCACGCTGGGTGCATGAAAAAAGTAACCGGTCTTCGGGTCCGCTCATTGAAGTGAATTGCGCCGCCATACCCGGGGAGCTGATCGAAAGCGAATTATTCGGCCACGAAAAAGGCTCCTTCACCTCCGCCGTAAAACAAAGGATCGGCAAATTTGAACAGGCTAATTCCGGAACCCTGTTTCTGGACGAAATCGGAGACATGAGCCCGAATGCACAGGCTAAGGTATTGCGCGCCCTGCAGGAAGGAAAAATCACGCGGGTGGGCGGGGATAAAGACATCAATGTTGATGTGCGCGTGATTGCGGCTACCAACAAGGATCTGCTGAAAGAGGTGGACGAAAAAAATTTCCGGCTCGATCTCTACCACCGGCTGAGTGTGATTATTATTCATGTGCCTTCCCTGAATGAACGCAAAGATGATATTCCGCTCCTCACAGATAAGTTCATGAACGATATCTGCAACGAATACGGGATCGCAAAAAAAGGAATTGATGATGATGCCATCCGGGCCCTCCAGGAATACAACTGGACCGGAAATATCCGCGAACTCAGAAATGTGGTGGAGCGGCTCATCATCCTGTCGGCAAAAAATATTACCCGGGAGGACGTGGCCAGTTATGTGCTGCCAAAAAAATAAGCTCTTAAATTTTATATAAATATGGCTGCTGGTTCCATTTTTAGATTCTGCCGCTGTACTTTGACAGGCGATTAATATGATATTTTTGCCCCTAATAAAAATTCCCGCATGACTTCACATCAGATTTTTGTTTTAGTTCTGATACAACTTCTCATTCTCCTGCTTCCGGCATTCGGCCTGTTTAAAATGTTTGAAAAAGCAAAAATACCGGGATGGAAGGCTTTTATTCCTTTTTATAATACCTGGATCATGCTGGATCTCGCCAAAAGACCCCGGCACTGGGTTTACTGGCAGTTTATCCCTATTGTGGGCTGGTTTATTTCCATGGGTATCTATATTGAATTTGTAAAAACCTACGGGAAATTCAAGATTTACGAGCATGCCCTGGCGGCATTATTACCGGTTTTCTATTTTCCCTATATCGGTTATAATAAAACAGACCGGTTTATCGGTGCAGAAGGGGCGGCTAAATATAAAAAATCTGTTACCCGGGAATGGCTGGACGCAGCGGTGTTTGCAGTAATTGCAGCCACCCTGATCCGAACTTTTATTTTTGAAGCCTACGTAATCCCTACGCCTTCCATGGAAAAGACCCTGCTGGTCAATGATTTTCTTTTTGTCAGCAAGTTCAGTTATGGTCCCCGTATCCCGAATACGCCGATTGCCATGCCTTTTGTGCATCATACCATGCCGCTGGTGGATATGAAGTCCTACGTGGAATGGATCCATATTCCCTATACCCGCTGGTTTCCTGCACCCGTTAAAAGAAGGGACGTGGTTGTATTTAATTTCCCGGACGGGGATACGGTGATCAATAAAGAAGGATACCAGTCCGAACAACCCTATTATCAGGTAGCCCGCGCTTTAGGGAATGGAGATATCAATGCCGGGCGCAAAATTATTCTCGATGATCCGGATGATTATCCGCTGGTGGTTCGCCCGGTGGACAAACAGGAAAATTATATCAAGCGTTGCGTTGCTGTAGCCGGAGATACGCTCCAGATCGAAAATCAGATCGTTTATATCAACGGTGAGAAAGAAGCCCTGCCTCCTACTTCGGAAACGAATTATTTTGTAGTTACCCGCGGTCAGCCACTGGACGAAACCGTGATGAAGGAAGAATATGACATTGACCTGGGCAACCCGGATGAATTCCAGCAAACGGGCGTTCCGAACCGCTACCGGATTCTGCTGACCGCCGCTGCCAAAGCGAAAATGCTGAAGAACGGACTGGCTAAGGAAATCACTCCCGAAATTGACAGTTCCCATGCGCTTTACCCTTACGATGCCCATTATAACTGGACAACGGATAATTACGGACCTATCTGGATTCCGAAGAAAGGGGCTACGCTGGAATTAAATGCAATGACTTATCCGCTGTATGAACGCGCTATCCGGGATTATGAAAAAAATAAACTGGAGATGCACGATGGAAAGATTTTCCTGAACGGGCAGGAAGCCACCCACTATACTTTTAAAATGGATTATTACTGGATGATGGGAGATAACCGGCATATGTCGCAGGATAGCCGCTACTGGGGTTTTGTTCCCGAAGATCATGTGGTGGGAGAGGCCTGGATGATCTGGATGAGCTGGAATAAAGGAGTTCGCTGGAGCCGTTTGTTCCAGCGGATCAGATAATCATTCGCATGAAGAAAGTACTGACCATTTCCATAGAGCAGTATGCGGATTCCGCGCAACTGGAACCGGAAGACGCGAAACTGCTGGATAAGGCCCGGCAATCTACCGGTGATGCATATGCGCCATATTCCCGGTTCCGGGTGGCTGCGGCAGTCCGCCTGGCCAATGGGAAAATCCTCACCGGAACAAACCAGGAAAATGCTTCCTATCCTGCCGGTATCTGTGCAGAAAGAGTGGTGCTTTCCGCAGCCTCGGCCGTTTATCCCGGCGCGGCGGTATCTGCACTCGCGGTTTCTTATTTTCATGAAGGCGGAACCCATTCCCGGCCTGTTTCTCCCTGTGGCATTTGCCGGCAAACCCTTACGGAATATGAACTCCGTTCGGGAAAGCCGATCCGGATCATCCTGAGCGGGTACGCGGGAGAAGTGCTGATACTGCACAGTGCAACCGATCTCCTGCCGCTGGCTTTTACTTCAGCCGAATTGAGGTAGTGTTTAATTTAAAAATTGTTAAAATGCGGGCCTGCGGAAACCCAAACGCCTGATATTACGTCCCGGATGAAAACGTCCCACTAAAAAATCCATCATGAAGAAAGTAATTTTTGCAGTTGTTTGCCTTGCTGTTGCCGGATATTTTGTATCCTGTGTTAAGTCCGTTGCCGGAAATACCGCGCCGCCCTGTGATGCCGTTGACCCTGCACAGGATTCTGCGCAACTGATTCATTTTGCTGCGGATTCCATTACCCTCACCAAAGATACAAGCGGCGTATATTTTCAAATACTCGACAGCGGATCCGGTGTTAGTCCCGTAAACACTTCCGGTTTGCTGGTTAGCTATACCGGCATGCTGATGAATAAAACCGTTTTTGCCGCCGACAGCAATTCCAATCTCCAGGGATTGCAGTTGGGCCAGTTAATTCCGGGATGGCAGATCGGGTTACCGAAAATAAAAAAAGGCGGACATATTAAGCTGCTCATTCCGTCTGCATACGCCTATGGCTGCCAGGGCTCCGGCACGGCAATTCCTTCGAATTCCCCGGTGTATTTCGATGTTTATCTGATTGATGTCTTCTAGTTTATCAGTAACTTAGGTTTCTGAATGCAGTCACCGGGAGAAATCCCGGTGTTCGCCGTAGTGCAATGCAGCGAAACATGATAATGCCTAACCACGGATCTCACCAGCAAGACATCATTATTCATTCACCCTCAAGGTTACAGCTCGATGAAAATTAAAAAAAACAATTCCAGACGGAATTTTCTGAAAACTTCTTCTATGGCAGCGGCAGGGTTTTTTATTGTACCCAGGCAGGTGCTGGGTCGTGGGTTCATCGCCCCCAGTGATAAACTTAATATTGCGGGCATCGGTGCAGGAGGAAAGGGACAAAGCGATCTGTTTGAATTTTCCAAAAGCCCGAATGCCAATATCGCTTATCTCTGCGACGTGGACGACCGTCAGATCAAAAAATCAGTTGAAAGATTTCCGAAAGCAAAACGCTACTATGATTTCAGGGAAATGCTGGAGAAAGAGCATAAGCATATTGACGCGGTTTCGGTTTCCATCCCGGATAACTGTCATGCCGTGGCCGCCCTGGCAGCCATGCAGCTTGGCAAGCATGTTTACGTGCAGAAACCCATGACCCACGATATTTATGAAACCCGTATGCTAACGGAGGCGGCCAAACGCTATAAGGTGGTTACGCAGATGGGCAACCAGGGTTCTTCCGGAAATGGCGTTCGCACCATGCAGGAATGGTATAATGCCGGAATAATCGGAGATGCGACAGCCATTCATGTATGGACGAATCGTCCTGTATGGCCGCAGGGCTTCGGTACGCCCAAAAGCACTGATCCTGTGCCACCCGAATTGAAATGGGATCTCTGGCTCGGACCTGCCCAGGAGCATACTTATCATAAGGAATATGTACCCTTTAACTGGCGCGGCTTCTGGGATTTCGGTACCGGCGCTCTGGGAGACATGGGTTGCCACCTGATTGATCCCGCTTTTAAAACGGTTGGCCTGGGTTATCCGTCTGAAGTGGAATGCAGTGCAGTAAACATCGTAGAAAAGATGTGGACACCTGATTATTTTCCCGAGAGCTGCCCGGCTGCCTCTTCTATTATTTTAAAATTTCCGGGTAAGGAAGGAAAGCCGGATGTAAAAATGTACTGGAACGATGGAGGCATTCTGCCGGAACGCCCGGATGAATTGGGTCCGGACGAACTATTTGGCGATCATGATGGCTGCGGTGTTTTGATTACCGGCACCAAGGGGAAAATGATGTGTGGCACTTATGGAAGCAATCCTACGCTGTTGCCAACCTCCAGAATGCAGGAAGTGCATGTACCCGAAACTCTCCCGCGTGTTCCGGAAGGACACTATGTACAGTGGGTGAATGGCTGCATTGCAGGATACGGCCGCAAGGAACTGAGTTCATCCTTCGATTATGCAGGCCCGCTGACCGAAACCGTCCTGATGGGGAATCTGGCCCTGAGAAGCTGGTACGTAAAGAACGACAAAGGTTTCCCCGGAAGAAAAAAATTACTCTGGGATGCGGTGAATATGAAGATTACGAATTTTGATGAGGCGAATCAGTTTGTGAAGAGGACGTACAGGGCAGGATGGTGATAGTGATCGTGGATGGTATATGGTGGATGGTATATGGTATATGGTGGATGGTTATTGGACTCATGCGAATTTACACATGGGAACCATCAACCATCCACCATATACCATATACGATTTTAAGGCGTCTCACTCACATCACAATGCCGTTCCTGGAAAAGGACTCAAAGATATCCAGCATCATTTCATTTTTTAATTCACCGGAATCGGATAAATCGGGTACCCAGAAAATAATTTCAAAGATAACGGCATTGTTGGCAAATGAGTCTACCGTAACTCCTGCAGGAGAATCTTTCAGTATTTTATCATTCTTCCGGATTGCTTCTAAAATCAGTTCCCTCGCTTTCCGAAAATCAGACTTATAAGGAACTGTAATCGGAAAACGGATTCTCCGGTTACGGTTATTCAGCGTCCAGTTAATAAGTTGCTGGGACAACAGATCACCATTGGGTATAATAATGCTTGCGCCTTCTCCATTATTCATCCTGCTGGATCTCACACCGATATCCTGAACGGTCCCGGTTTTTCCTCCTATTTCAATAGTATCACCGATCTGAATGGGACGCTCAAAGGCAATGATGATTCCCGATACCAGGTTATTCACCAGGTTTTGTAACCCGAAACCGATGCCGACGCCCAGTGCACCCAGCAGGATGGAAATCTTGTTAATCGGAATTCCGGCAGCAGCAATGGCAATCAGAAAACCTGCTGTCCAGATTCCAATTCTTACAATCAAAGCCACGGAACCCAGTTTGCTTTTCTTGTGAATACCTGCATGCCGGTTCTGGTCGAAGAAAAAACTGACAAACCGCGATAATACAGATGAAATCCAGATGATCAGCAGAAAAATGACCAGGCTCGAATAACTGAAGCTAAAGCTTCCGATGGCGCGGGTTTTACTAAAGAAGAAATCGAGATAGTGATAAATTTCATCATACAATGTCAGGTTTCTTAAAATGGAAAACGTCCAGACTAACACAGTGATTACCCAGAGTATTCTCCTAAGCTTGGTTTTCAGATCAACAAAATTCAGAAATGCGGAAAACCGGTTATTGCTGTATGCTTCCGACTGCATATAGATAGCATCCACCAGAATGCCGGAACAAATTTTCAGGGCAACCGCCAGCAGGAGACTGTCGATAGCGCTGATGGCAAATAATTTTGAAATTATCAGGCAGCCTGCATAATTGCAAGCTACCGAAATGGCTGCCTGAAAAATGGTAATAATCAGGACCAGCCTGCGCGCGGGAGAATCATCCAGATTTCTGAACAGCACTGTTTTGCTGCTTAGCATCAGGATGCATAATATGATCAGGGCAATTCCACCAATCATCAGACCCCATCTTTCACCAAAAGCAGAATCCAGCAGTAAATCGTCAATAGCAAATGCGATCCAGATCATGCAGAGGCCCAGCCAGAACCATTTGCCCGTTTTACCGAGATAAGGGACCAGCAGGATACTCAGAAAAAAAAGCCTGCAAAAACCGTTTCCATGCAGATATATGGCAGGCAGGCTTGCATACAGGAAAGATCCGTAGGTAAATAAAAGGAGGAGGCTTGAAATGAGAGCAGAATGATTGATAAATCTTATGTTCTTTAAGATAACTTCTCTTTCCTTTTCTTTTTTAATATGATGCAGGTTAATAAGAAACCACACGAGCAGAATGATCCAGATAACAATGTTAACGGACCTGGTGTCCCAGGTGGTGGCTGTAAAAATTTTTAAGACTCTTGCAGAGCGGGAAAGGGCATTTGTGGTTAAGTCCAGCAGGGTCGAATCATAATCCGAAGGAGCTGCTTTCAGGAGCGGGGCTTCCTCCGGTTTCCACATGCCGGACCGCATTTGCTGCGTGCGGAAGAGGATTTCCGATCTGAGGTCTTTAACCAGCAAAAAATTAACCGCTACGCGGTTCCGGAGGGTATTGATCTTTATGATGGCCCGGTGCTGGACGGAATCCAGGGACAGCGACCGGTCATGAACAGCTTTCATTTCTCCGTGCAGCACGGAATCGAGCGACGCATTCAACAGGGTACTGTCATGTTTTATTTTCCGGATATGATCATGGTTCTTGTCCATCTGATCACTGAATCCGTCCAATAATTTTTGCCAGTCTGTTAGTCTTTCCTGCGATTCATCCAGGAGAACGGACGCAGTATTCAGGTTCCGGAGATTTAGCGGATTGTCATTTCTTTCGAGGCGGTTATGAAAAAAATTCAATCCGCGTTCCAGGCCGGAAAGTGCTTTGAGGATTCCGACCGTATCAAGTTTTCGGGTCAGGTAGGATTCAGCCCGGTTCAGCCGGAAAGAATAGGTTTCCACTTTGTTAACCATGTTCGGAACCGTGGTATCCCGTATTTGCTCTTCCTGAAGAAGTGAATCTGATATCCGGGAATTCATTTCCAGCAGTGAACTATCACTTTTCCGGTGCTGATGGGTGTGCTTTTTGGTCTGCGCCAGGCCCAGGCTGCAATATCCGGTCATCAGGATTAAAAACGGAATACGCATCGCCCGCGATGTAAGAGACATAAACAGAGGGGATTTATCCGCAAATTAATGCAAATAGTCAGTTAGCAATGTTGGGAGGATGCAATTACCGGGCCTCAATCGTTCAGCATCCGGGAAAGCATCAGAAGTTCGGTCTTTTTATAGAGGTTCGACTCATTATCGAAGCATTTGCTGAATTCCTCCAGCAGGGTTTGGATGATGCGGATATGATTTGCGGGTTTGAAATGCAGGGGCGCCGGCGTAACGGAGATGCGGTTAAAATAGTTGCTGACATCCTTATGCGTGAAAACCTGGCCGCTCATCGGATCAATAAAGAATTCAATCCGGTCCCGGGGATCCTTCATGGAGGCTTCCTCACTGAAATCCGGTTTTATGTAGGCCAGCACAAACTGCTGGGGAATATTGATGGCTTTTACCGGAATGTCGAGCAGTTCGCAAAGCAGGAGGTAAACGATACCATTAATTACGGTATTCCCTCTTTTTGTTTCGATGAGCTTATTTATAAGAAATTCTTCGGGATGCTGATAACCGACTTCTGTTCCCTTCAGGTTATAATAACCATACAGGATACTGGTGAGCACGTTTATCTGCTCCAGCGGTGTCAGATAACTGTTGAGCTCGAGCCATACATTCCGGCGAAGCTTTTCCATTTCCTGCAGCACCGAACTGGTGCCGAGATCAGGATACTGGAACTTGGAAACGAGCAGGGTGGCTGTGAGCAGATCCTGATAACTGCTTCCTTTCCAGCGCTGGAAATCTTCTGTCAGGTCGCGGTAGTGCAGGCGATGGATGAGCATTTCAATCCGTTCCTGGATGGTTGCCTGAATGGTGTTCTCCCAAAGATATTCCAGGTTGGGAATGATACCCCTGCCGTAACTGATGATGCGGTCGCTGATGGTGGTAAACACTTCCTCATCCGGATCATCGATGAGATGAAATAGTGCTTTTATTTCTTTGGATTCCTGCATGGGGTGGATAATTTATCTTCAGGCGATATACAGCCAGGATAACGGAAATGAATATCGCGGAAGTTAAAAAAACGGCAATGACAATCTTATCCACAAACTCCTCGCGGGTGTTTATTTCATGGATCGAATGCTGTCCGCTATTATGGATAACGCAGGAATTGTAAAAATCTTATGAAGATTTCTTCTTCCGGGGAACTCTTTTTGGCGGATTGGCTTTTACGTCCTCAATGATGGCTTTGATTTCATCCAGCTCAAGCCCCTCCACGTTCTCCTGCTTTGCTTTGGGGATCTTATAATTACGCAATCCCTGTTTTATGTAAGGGCCGTAAGGGCCGCGCAGGAGTTGTATCTTTTCTTTTTCAAATACTTTAATGGTCCTTTGTTCCTTGGCAGCTCTTTTTTCCACAATGATGGGCGCTGCCTCTTCGTAGCTGATGGTATACGGATCGAATTCTTTCCCCAGGGAATAGAATTTTTTATCGTGCGCAATATAAGGTCCGAATCTGCCAATGCTAACCGTTACATCCGATTCCTCAAACTGCCCGAGATTCCGGGGAAGCCGGAATAATTCCATCGCTTCATCGAGGCTGATGGTTTCAATGCTCTGCGTATTCTTCAGTTTCGCGAATTTCGGTTTCTCTTCATCGTTTTGCTCACCGATCTGCACCATCGGTCCATAGCGGCCCATGCGGGCGATCACTTTTTTACCGGTTGCCGGATCGGTGCCCAGCTCTCTTTCGCCGCTGATCCGCTCTGCTTTTTCAATGGTATTGTCCACATCTTTCTTAAAAGGGAGGTAGAATTCGTCAATCATATTGTTCCACTCCAGCTTGCCATTGGCCACTTCGTCAAATTCAGCTTCAATGCGCGCCGTGAAATGGTAATCCATGATATCATCGAAATACAATTTCAGAAAATCCGTAACCACCAGCCCAAGATCCGTTGGGAACAATTTGGATTTTTCTGCTCCCGTGGTTTCCTGTTCGGTTAATTTCTGGATGGCATTCTCTTTCAGTTTTAATATTCTGAAAATACGGATAACCCCTTCCTTATCTCTTTTCTCCACATATCCCCTTTTCAGAATAGTGGATATGGTTGGTGCATAGGTGGAGGGACGGCCAATGCCCAGTTCTTCCAGTTTTTTAACCAGGGATGCTTCGGTATACCTGGGCAGGGGACGGCTGAATCTTTCTGTGGCGCGCATTTCCACCAGGGGGAGCTGCTGGTTCACATTGAGCGGAGGCAGCATTCCTTCCTGCTCTTCCTCTTCCGAAACATCGTCATCATCCCGGTCCTCCCGGTACACTTTCAGGAATCCGTCAAACTTCAATACTTCTCCGGATGCTTTTAATTCTTCTTTATTCGTGGAGATTTGTATAATAGCGGTGGTTTTTTCGAGTTCGGCATCAGCCATCTGGGAAGCCATTGTTCTTTTCCAGATGAGTTCATAGAGCCGGCGGCAGTCTGCATCCTCCACGCTGGCATTTTCCATGTACGTGGGACGGATCGCTTCATGCGCTTCCTGTGCGCTTTCGTTTTTATTTTTGAAAGCCCGCTGCTGGTAATATTTATTGCCGAACTTATTACTGATTTCCGCCTTCAGGTTTTCCATGGCCGTTTCACTAAGGCTTACACTGTCGGTTCTCATGTACGTGATCTTACCGCTTTCATACAATTTCTGGGCAAGCAGCATGGTGCGGCTGACGGAATAGCCCAGTTTACGGGAGGCTTCCTGTTGCAGGGTCGACGTGGTGAATGGCGCAGCGGGGGATTTTTTCCCGGGTTTCACCTGAATATCCGAAACGGAATATTTTGCATGAAGGCAGCTTTTCAGGAATTCTTCCGCCCCGGCTTCCTGCTGAAATTTTTTGCCATCGGCGGAAAAAACCACATTCTTCCCGGATATGTCTTTTGACGAAAAAGAAGCTTCTATTTTAAAAGTGCTGACCGGCGTAAAAGCATTGATCTCCCTTTCCCTTTCTGCAATGATGCGAACAGCCACACTCTGTACCCTGCCGGCGCTGAGGTTGTTTTTCATGCTCATTTTCCGCCAGAGTACCGGGCTTAATTCAAATCCCACGATCCGGTCCAGGATGCGACGGGCCTGCTGGGCGTTCACCAGGTTCATATCGACCGTTCTGGGTTTCTGAACTGCCGATAAAATGGCCGGCCTGGTTATTTCATGAAAAACAATCCTTTTTGTGGTTTTCGGATCCAGGCCCAGCACCTCACAAAGATGCCAGCTGATGGCTTCTCCCTCCCGGTCCTCATCCGTTGCCAGCCAGACCTCTCCTGATTTTTTGGCCAGGCTCTTGAGTTCCTTGACCACTTTCTGCTTGTCATCCGGAACAATATACCGCGGTTTATATTTATTCCTGATATCTATGCCCATGTCCGATTTCTCGAGATCCCGGATATGACCATAGCAACTTTTCACTTCGAAATCTTCACCTAAAATCCTTTCAATCGTCTTTGCCTTTGCCGGGGACTCCACGATCAGTAAATTCTTCGCCATACTCTTATATAATGGGTTTACACGCCCGAAGGCGTGCAATTTTACAGTATAACAATGAAAGTAAAAAATTGATGCAGCCGGAAAGAAGGCGGTTGACTGCTCAGAACTTATTAATTCATAGAACTTTCTGCTGCATTTTGCGGCATATTTTCCTGATCGCCGTCCCGGTTGTTCTTCCTTTTGAAAAGTGAAGTATCGAACTTTCCAAACCGGTAATGGAACTGGATCCGGAAAAACTGAGGATCGCGGATGCGGTACATTTCCTGGTTGGAATAGGTGGAGTTGATAAAAACATCGGATTTCCGGGTTTTGAAAATGTCGTCAATGCTGACGGTAATATTGGCGGCCTTATTTTTCAGGAATTCGAATTTCAGGGACGCGTCAACACTGCCGGTAGGTTTGGAATACCCCTGCGCATTTCCGCTCACGGTTGGTCCCCATCCCCGTCCGCCGCCCTGACCAGCTGAACCTCCCGGCGGAAGTACGGTTTTGGACGTATAGTTTCCGGAAATCTGCAGCGTGAAATTGGCAGGCAGCTTAAAGCTGCTGTTCAGTTTTGCGAACCAGCTGTAATTCGCCGGGGCTGTCTGAATGGAATCCGCAGTAAATATTTTTGAAGTAAATACATTGATGTTGCTTGTAAGATCCCACCAGGGAGTAATGCTGTTTCTGCCGATCAGTTCCAGGCCGCCCACATAGCTGGAACTGGCATTAATAAACGTGTTGATGAGCACCAGGGAATCTGTGATGGGATTGATTTCCTTACTCTGGTAACGGGTGATCAGATTGCTGGTATATTTATAATACAGCGTGGCCAGGAAACTATTATTACCCTGATAGGTTTTCTGATAATTTAATTCCAGGGAGTGGGTGAACTGTGGTTTCAGGTCCGGATTTCCCTTATCCAGGTTCAGCGAATCGGAATAATCGGTATAGGGAAATAACTGAAAGAAATTGGGCCGGTCTACCCGGCGGGTATAATTGAATTGAATTTCGTCCTGGTCATTTATTTTGTAAGAAAGATAAAAACTGGGGAACAGGCTGATGGGATAATTATTGCTGAAATTTCCAAGGGTATCTTTTAAGCTCCCTGCATTTGCCGCATCTTTAATTGCATACGCACTCTTTCCGTGATAGTTGGAACTTTCAACGCGCAATCCCAGTTGATATCCCAGGCGGCCGATTTTACTCGAATATGTTACATAACCAGCAATAACCCGGTCGTGATAATCATAATTTGACGAAAGCAGGGGTTGGAGAATCTGTTTTCCTTCATCGTTGATAATGCTGCCATTATTCAGGCTGATCACATTGCGTGCAGAAATCCTTGCTCCGGCCTCCAGTTTTGTATTGTCGTTAATGGGGTTGGTGTAATCGGTTTGCGCCGTAATATGTTCATTGGTTCCGCTGCCATCCTGTTGCTGGCGGTAAATGCTGTTCAGCGGACCATCTTTGGTAAGGAACATATTAGACGTGGTCTGGTTGAAATTACTATTAGTGCCATCGCTGTAATTCAGATCAGCCGACCATTCTTCACCGGCTTTGGGAAAGGTATGCTTGTAGCTGACGGAAGCCTGCTTATTATTGAAACTGTTATTGGTGGTGGAATAACGCTGTGTAAAGGAACTGTTGCTGTAGCCGCTGTTGTAGAGGGAATCCAGGGTCATGTTGCTGTTGGTTACCGGCTTGAACGAACCATGCACCAGGGTTCCGGAGAAAGTGAGTGTATTGCGGTTATCCCGCAGCCAGTCGACGCCGGCCCTTCCAAACACAAAGTATCCGTTGTTGACATTATTATCTTCCTGAATCAGCCGAAATCCGGGATCGCTCAGAAAAGTGCGCCGGTCCGTTGTGCCGGGCGAAATTGTTTTGCGTTCCCTGAAATTTCCACTGGCAAAGAAATTCAGTTTACCCTGTTTGATATTGATATTTGCTCCCAGATTGTAGCCCCCACGTTTGTCGACGCCTGCTCTTACATTTCCATTGTACCCGGCTTTTCGGTTCTTTTTCAGCACCACATTCAGGATGCCGGAAGTTCCGCCGGATGCATCGTATTTAGCACCGGGATTGGAAATGATTTCCACGCTTTCTATGGCGTCGGAAGGTATCTGATCCAGCGTGAGGGTGGTTGGCCGGCCATCTACGAAGATGGTGGGCGGACTGTTCCGGAAAGTAACGTTGCCATCAATATCCACGGCCAGCGAAGGAATATTTTTCATTATGTCCACCGCAGTTCCTCCCTGCGCAGAAATGTCTTTTTCTACATTATAAATCTTCCGGTCAATGCCCAGTTGCATCAGCGGTCTTGATCCGGTTACCACCACCTGGCTGAGGGTTTCGGGATCCACTTCGATTTTTATGTTGCCCAAATCTTTCTCTGCAGCACTGATTCGCTGTTCCGGATCACTTCTTTTTCCCGGGTTCAGACTGAATCCTGCTTTTTCATTGACTATTTTATATCCGATTGCGGTAATATTTAACTGGTAAGCACCTGCGAGCGACAGGTTCGTAAAACTGAAATCCCCGTTTTTTCCGGTAATCATACCCCGGACAATGGAGTCCCGCATGGTTTTGGTAACCGGATTATTTACCGACATGACCAGTTGCACGGAAGCACCATCTATACCCTTATGTGTTTTTGCATCCACGATTCGCCCGTAAAAATGTCCGATGGCAGGCGCCTGTCTTCCGGACCCCCGCATACGCGGAACATCGGATTCATCCTGCGCCATGGCAAAACTGGCAAGCATGAGAAATAACAATACCGGTAGAATATATCGGGGGTAGACTTTTATCATACGGGTGCAAAATTCGTTCAAAACAGCCGGCAGTTTACGCTATAGTTTACGAGCGGCAGAAAGAGAAGTGTGGGAGGGTGGGTTATGTTAAAGTTCTGCAAAGAAACCGGAGAAAAAACGGGTGACTGATGGGGTTCGAACCCACGACCCCTAGAACCACAATCTAGTGCTCTAACCAACTGAGCTACAATCACCGTTTGGGAGGGCAAAGCTAAAGTAAAATCCCGAATTATTAACGTTGGAAAACTAAAATTTCGGTTGGCTGAGCAGGGGATTCTGCCGGTGACCATGGATTACTGCCGGTCAACAGGATCTGGCGTTAATAATTGTGCAACCACAACAATAAGGAAGCATAAATCGTTATTTTTGGCAGCCATGTCAAAATTAATAAGATATATGTTCAACAAAAGGAATTTGCCCGTTGTGCTGATCGTGTCCGCCCTGGGAATTGCTTTCGCCCTGAAAACCTTTGCATTCAGTGCCGATCCCCCCACGAAATACGAAAAGATCTTACGGAATGTGGGGGAGATGCTGGAAGAAATTCATTACAGTCCGAAAAATATTGATGATTCCTTTTCCCGGGAAGTTTTTAAAAAATTTTTATCCGACGTGGATATCGAAAAGAAGACCTTTCTGAAAAGCGATATTCAGCAACTCTCCAAATACGAAAATACCATTGATGATGAAATTCTTGGTAAAGCGCCGGTCGAGTTTGTTCCGGCTGTGGATGTGATCTATAAAAAGAGGCTGGCGGAACTCCAAAAAATCTGTCACGAAATCCTCTCCGAACCATTCGATTATACCAAACAGGAATCCGTGAGCCTGGATTATGATAAGATGGATTTTCCACTCACCGAAGCGGCGCGGCGGGACGAGGTCCGGAAAAAACTCAAGTACCTGACGCTGGAAAAATATGCCGACCTGCTGGACCAGCAGGCTGCTGCAAAGGGTAAACCGAATTATGTTGCCAAAACAAATGCCCAGCTCGAGAAAGAGGCCCGGGAGAAGACGTTAAAAATCATGGACCGCTTTTATGATCACCAGCTCATCAAGGCTAATGATGATGATCAGTTTAATGCATTCGTGGAAACGATCGTTCAGTCGATGGATCCGCATACGGATTACTTTCCGCCGGTGGAAAAAAGATCTTTTGATGAAGATATGAGCGGACGTTTTTTTGGCATCGGCGCCGCACTCCGGGATGAGGATGGCGCAATCAAAATCGTTACCCTGGTTACCGGCAGTCCCGCCTGGAAGTCCGGCCAGGTCAATGTAGGTGACATAATATTAAAAGTCGGGCAGGGGAATCAGGAACCCGTGGATCTCACGAGCTACATGGTAGAGGATGCGGTAAAAATCATACGCGGGAATAAGGGTACCGAGGTCCGTCTCACCCTGAAGAAAGCCGATGGCACCATTAAAGTGGTTTCGCTGATCCGCGATGAGATAGTCCAGGATGAGAAATTTGCCAAAAGCGTGGTAGTGAAAACGGACAAGGGAAAGATCGGTTATATCTTTCTCCCGGAATTTTATGCAGATTTCGATAATCCGAAAGGAAACCGTTGTTCAGTTGATGTTGCCAAAGAGATCATGAAACTCAAAGATGCAAAAGTTGATGGGATTGTGCTGGACCTCCGGAATAATGGCGGCGGTTCTTTATACGATGTGGTGCAGATGGTTGGTCTCTTTATCGACCAGGGACCTGTTGTACAGGTGCGTGACCGGGACGGGAAACCACAGATATTAAGCGACCACGATAAAACGGTATTGTACGATGGTCCGCTGGCTGTGATGGTGAATGAATTCAGTGCATCGGCTTCAGAAATATTTGCGGCAGCCATTCAGGATTATAAACGGGGTGTGATCATTGGAAGCACCAGTACCTATGGTAAGGGAACGGTTCAAAGAAATATTCCGCTCGATAAAAACATGGGCTTTAGTGATGTGGGAGGTCCGCTCGGTACTATCAAGCTTACCCTGCAGAAATTCTACCGTATCAACGGAGGATCCACCCAGTTGCGCGGCGTTTCCTCGGATATTGTTCTGCCGGATCTTTATGAACATTATAAAATCCGGGAGAAGGATCAGCCCGATGCACTACCCTGGGATGAAATGCCGAAAGCCGAATTCAACACCTGGAAATATGCATATGATGTTAGTTATATCCGGAATGAAAGTGTTGAGAGGAGAAAGCTCAACCCTTCATTCAGCACCATTTCTGACGGCGCAACATGGCTGGACAAACAAAACGACAAGCAGTATTCCCTGAATCTGGATACATACCGCCTGGATCAGAAAAAAATCCGGGCAACAGCCAAACAAATTGATTCTGCCGTTAAACTGAGAGTGCCGATGGATATCACGAGCCTGCCTGAGGATACTTCCAAATATGCAAAGGACAAAGACAAGGCCGAGCGTTACAAGGCATGGCTGGATAGCCGCAAAACGGATATCTATCTCAAAGAAGCGGTCAATGTTATGGACGATATGATCTCCAGAAAAAACCTGGTGTACAATAAATAAAATATTGCTTTTATGAAAACCATGTGCGGTGAATAATATTCACCCCGCATGGTTTTATATTTTCTGCATGCTTCGTGCTATCCAGGTAATCAGGAGGCCCATAACAGCAATTAAGGCCAGGGAAACACGTAAGCTGCTTGCCTGGGCGATGAAACCGATGAACGGCGGGCCGAACAGGAAACCGAGGTATCCCACCGTTGAAACGGCGGCAATGGCAACGCCGGGCGACATCTGCTTTGATCTCCCCGCTGCGCTGTAGACCATCGGTACTACAGAGGAAACACCGGCTCCCACCAGTAAGAATCCAATCGTTGCGGGAATGAACCAGGGAAAACAAACTGCAAGCAGCAAACCACCGGCTGTACAGATACCGCTGACCTGCAACATTTTTTTCATGCCGAGTTTAAAAGCCACCCAGTCGCCTATGAACCGGCCCGTGGCCATGGTGCTCATAAATGCCACAAAACCCACCGTCACCCAGCCTTTGCCCGGTTGAACCACATGTTCAAAATAAATCCCGCTCCAGTCGAACATAGTGCCTTCGCAGATCATGGAGCAGAAGGCAATCAATCCGAGATGGAGAATGGATTTGTCGGGTTTTGCAAAAATGGGAAGTTTTTTATCGCTCTTGGGATCGCGGGACAGCAGCGAACGGGAAAAGATGAGCAGGATCAGGAAGGCCAGGCCGCTGACAGACAGGAAATGATATCCGGGCATGATGCCAAATCGCACCATCCCTGCGCCCACCGCGGCGCCCGTAAAACCTGCCGTACTCCAGATCCCATGAAAAGATGCCATGATGGGTTTGCTGTACAACGCTTCCGTGCCCACGGCCTGGGTATTGATCGAAATATTCAACAGGTTTCCGCCAAAGCCAAATACAAATAAAGTGATCATCAGTTGGGTGCCGGACTGGGCGAACCCCAGCATCGGCAGGGTTGCGGCATAGGAAACAGCCGCCAGCATAACAATGATCCGGCTGCCATATTTTGCCACGAGAAAACCGGCTACCGGTAAGGAAGTCATTAAACCAACGGGTAAGCAGAGTAAAACAGCACCCAGTGCCGCGTTGTTGAGCTGGAGCCTGGATTGTATGGCAGGAATACGGGAAGCCCAGGACGCGAAACAGACACCCGCAAGAAAAAAGAAACAACTAACAGCAATCCGGTGGATCCGGCGTTGTGGTAAGGGCATAGGCAGCAAAATTAAATGTTCTGCCGTCACCTGACCATTGCATTGCGGAATTTTTCGGGAACCGGAAAGGACTCCGTTACTCGCGCTTTTTCTCTTTCCTGAGCGTAGATTTTAAGATGTCCTTTTTCTTTGGCTCCGACGACATGGCCGCAGCAAGTTTCACTGCGCCATAAGCATTGATGATGCCGCCGGATTCACTAAGGTCAGACATGCTCACCAGTTCATCAGCTGATCCCGGTTTTTTTATTTTGCCTGCCGGAACGGATACCGATTTTTCAATACAGTATTTCACTTCGGCCGGACTCAGGTTGGGAAAGTATTCCAGGATCAGTGCGGCTACGCCGGTAACCACCGGGGCTGCCATGCTCGTTCCGTCGAGATTGCCATACTTGTTACCACCCGGCAGGGTAGAATAAATACGCGTACCGGGAGCAAATACGTCTACTTCCTTCTTTCCATAATTGGAAAAAGATGCTGTGTAACTTTTAAATCCGTCTTCGGCAAGGGGGTCGCTGCTGGCGCCTACCGTGATCCAGTTGTTTGCGCGGTCGTGGGAATTCTTAAATACCGGGTTTGGAAAATTGCCTACACTATCCACATCTTCCGAATCATTGCCGGCTGCATGAACCAGCAAAACTCCCCTGGACTCGGCATATTTTACTGCGTCATCCACCCAGCTTTTTTCCGGCGATAAATTTTTGCCGAAACTCATATTCACCACTTTGGCGCCGTTGTCTACTGCATAGCGGATGGCCAGGGCAATATCCTTATCGTGCTCGTCCCCGTTCGGTACCGCGCGGATCATCATGATGCGTACATTGTCCGCAATGCCATTCATCCCCTTGTCGTTGTTTCTTTCGGCAGCAATAATACCTGAAACATGCGTGCCATGCATCGGATCACCAGCCATGATATCGTTATTTCCATACAGACTATCGTTGATGTCGTTCTCGTTATCCTTTACTATTTCAGCACGGTAATCCGTTGGTGCTGTTTCTCTGATCTGCATTTTCTTTTCCTCCCGGTCGGCCTGCTCTTTGAATTCGGCAAGGAAGGTCGTGTTGCTCATATCCATAATCTTATTTTCCTTAAAGAGGAATAACAAAATGGATTTGGCTGTTCTGGCGTCGACGTCACTGGTCTCAAAACTATCCAGCTCGTTGCCGGTGTATTCCGGCCTGCCCATGGATTTCTGCAGGATGCTGTCACTTTTGACACAGGCATTCACGACTCTTTTCAACATCATCAGATCAATAGTACTTTCCGGACCATCGTTATTCATGATCTTCTTTTTTGCGATCACCCACATGTCATAATGTTCCCGGTCGGTGGCATTGAGACTGTCTCTTTTAATGTTTTTATCGACGAACTGGTCTTTGTATTTATAATAAACGCGGCCTTCTTCCTGCGAATCATCTTTCACATTACGGCCGTCCTTACCCCCGATGAAATTCCATCCGTGCACATCATCCACATACCCGTTGTGGTCGTCATCTATACCGTTGCCGGGAATTTCTCCCGGGTTCACCCAGATAATTTTTGTCAGGTCTTCCTGCAGGGTGTCCACCCCGGAGTCGATGACAGCCACCAGGACCTGTTTACTTTTTAAATTCTTTGCATGGAGAAAATCGTATGCTTTATCCAGGCTGATGCCGTACACGCCATCTTTGTCCTTGTCGAGCAGGTGCCAGCCTTTTGGAAGCTGGGTTCTGGAAGAAGTGCCCTGGGCGAAGGGAGAAAAACTAATCGTTAGCAGAAACAGGGCCAGCAACATTTGCTTCACACGGATCATTATTGTTCAGGTTTAAATATGACAGGTAAAAGTATTTTAAAGCGATTCACCACACAAACCCCTGTTCACTTTTTATATGAATGGTAACAAATTGGCCCCCAATTTAACTGTTTTTAACATGAAGCGTCAATACCACCCGGCGGTTCATTGCCTTACCCTTCCGGGTCTTATTATCCCCGATGGGCTGGGTATCACCAAACCCGCGGGTAGAAATCCGTTCCTGCGGAATACCCATGCTAACCAGCACTTTTTTTACTTCTGCTGCCCTTTGTTCGGAGAGGATCTGATTGTATTCTGCTGATCCGGAATTATCGGTATGTCCTTCAACAATCAGCTCCAGATCCGGATTGCTGTTCAGGGTGTCGGCCAGTTCCAGCAGGGAGGAGAGAGAGTTGCCGGTCAGTTTCCTGCTGTTGTTCCGGAACTGTATATTATGTGCTACGAATAAGATCCTTTTTACGAGTTCGGCTTTTATCAGGGGACAACCCCTGTTCTCCACGGTTCCGGGTTTATCGATACACTGATCCGTGTCGTCATTTACACCATCACCATCAGAATCGGGAACCGGACACCCGTGGTATTTAAGGGTTCCTGCCGTGGTCTTACAGGAATCCTCTTCGTCATTCACACCGTCATGATCCGTATCCGGAACCGGGCACCCGTGGTAACGGGCAAATCCTTTTTCGTTTTTGCAGGAATCTTCTTCGTCATTCACACCGTCATTATCTGCATCCGGAATGGGGCATCCGTTGTATGCCGGTGAACCGGCAACCGTTTTACAGGAATCGTCCCTGTCGGCTATACCGTCCCGGTCGGTATCCGTTGTATCCGGAGAGGGCTTCGTTTTGTTGAGCCAGATGCTGATCGATGCGCCAATCAGCTGATGATGGAAACTGGCAGGATAGGATGCTTCATAAGCATTGGAAAGTCCCCGGCTGAAATAGACGCCCAGCATCACATTCCCCAGTTCAAAGCCCGCTTTCGCATTAATGCCGATGTCCAGGGTTTTATATTTCCCGCTTCCATTTCCGACTCCCAGATCCTGCGTGCCGGCGTTATAAGTATATTTTTCGTCGTTATAGAGCTTCACCTGATTCTGATAAGGCTGACTGGCACTGTATATAAAGGCAAAATAAGGGCCGGCTCCCAGGTAAAAATAGTTCCGCTTATTTTTTGAAAGAGGGAACTTATAGGTAAGGTATAGTGGAAACTCCACATAGTTTAATTTCAGTGTATGCTGACTGTAGAGCGTATCCTGCTGAACGAGGCTGGTATCGTAAAATTTTTCATATTGATTTCCTTTCGAGCTGTAATTTATTCCGGGCTGAAAGTAAAAATTGTTATGCCCGAGCGGAATCTCGAGGAGCACGCCAAGCTGAATACCGGTTTTTGAAGAAAAGTATTTTCCCTGTGCGGTGTCAAAACCCGGAATGGAATTCGTTTCCGGAAAACTGGAAGAATGAATTCCTCCCACCGCTGCCAGCCGGATCTGGGCGGGTAAGAAACTGGAAAAAAGCAGGGGGAGTGAAAAACATAAAAAGCGACTGATGATCCGGGTAAAATTCATTTCATATTGGTATCTGGTATTAACGGATGGACAATGTTTATATTATACCGCGGGGGTGGGACAGTCTGTTTCGTGGATGGTATATGGTAGATGGTGGATGGTAGTCGTTGCAGGAAAAGACCCCGTGAATCTCCAATGGCCATGCAGAGTGTACCATCCACCATCTACCATATACCATCCACGACCATACAGGCTCTTTACAAATCAAATCTAATTCCCTGTGCCAAAGGCAATTGCGTAGAATAATTAATGGTATTGGTCTGCCGGCGCATATAGGATTTCCAGGCATCACTGCCACTTTCCCGACCCCCGCCGGTTTCTTTTTCCCCACCGAAGGCACCTCCGATCTCGGCACCGGATGTCCCGATATTCACATTGGCAATGCCGCAATCACTTCCCGCAGCTGACAGGAATTGCTCGGCTTCCCGCAGGTTCAGGGTCATGATGGATGATGAAAGGCCCTGGGGAACTTCATTCTGAATTTTAATAGCCTCATCAAGGGTTTTGTATTTCAGCAGGTAAAGAATGGGGGCAAAGGTTTCCGTCTGTACTGTTTTAAATTCCGGGCTTGCTTCTGCAATACAGGGTTTTACATAACAACCGCTTTCGTATCCCCTGCCGGACAGTAAAGCACCTTCCACAATAAATTTTCCGCCTTCCCGCCTGCAGGCTTCAATGGCATTCAGATAGGCTTCCGTGGCTGCCCGGTCGATCAGCGGGCCAACATGATTTTTTTCATCCAGGGGATCGCCAATACGCAGTTGCCGGTAAGCAGCCTGCAGCTTATCTTTCACCTTATCGTATACTTTTTCCTGGATGATCAGCCTCCTCGTACTGGTACAACGCTGCCCTGCTGTACCCACGGCGCCGAATAAGGCGCCCAGAATGGCTATATCGAGATCGGCATATTCGCTGATGATGATCGCATTATTACCCCCCAGCTCGAGCAGACTTTTCCCCATGCGGGCTGCTACCTGCGCACCCAGGGCCTTACCCATCCGGGTGGACCCCGTAGCAGACACCAGGTCAACCCGCGGATCCGCCCCAATCCATTCACCTGCCTCCCGGTCGCCTGTAATCAGGCAGCTGACGCCCTCGGGAACATCGTTCCTTTTGAAAATTACGGAGACGATCTGCTGACAGGCTACCGAACAGAGCGGTGTTTTCTCGGATCCTTTCCAAATGCACGCGTTTCCGCAAACCCAGGCCAGCATGCTATTCCAGCTCCAGACAGCAACCGGAAAATTAAATGCGGAAATAATTCCGACCACGCCCAGGGGATGCCACTGTTCATACATCCGGTGCCGGGGCCTTTCGCTGTGCATCGTAAAACCGTGTAGCTGCCGGGAAAGTCCTACTGCAAAGTCGCAGATATCAATCATCTCCTGCACTTCACCAAGCCCTTCCTGCAGACTCTTTCCCATCTCATAGGAAACCAGACGACCCAGCGCCGGTTTTTTTTCGCGAAGGGCTTCGCCGATCTGGCGCACAATCTCTCCCCGTTTCGGAGCCGGCCAGGTTCTCCATACCAAAAAAGCTTCCCGGGCCCTGGCAACGGCCTGGTCATAAGCGGCCTTACTGGTCCTGCTTACTCCGGCGATCAGCTTACCGTCCACCGGGGAAAAAGATTCGATCGATTCCGGGGATTCGCCCAGCCAGTCCGTGCCCGTGGATGTCCCTTTATTTTCGGACCGGATATTGAGTTGTTTGAGAAAGTCCATGCATTTCGGTTGAACCTGCAAGTTATTAAGAATCGCTTTAAGGGGCTGAACCCTATTGCAGGCGCTGCTCCATGGCAGAGAAGAAACTTTCACTGTAACTAACGCCAATAGGAATATCCTTATCTGCAATCCGGATCCGGCTCTTGCTGATATGATTTATTTTGCTCACCGGAATAATGTAGGAGCGGTGAACGCGGAGAAATTCCCGGGATGGCAGCTTCTGGGTAATTGTCTTCAGGGTCATCAGCGTGAGCACGGATCGCTGCGGAAGATAAATCTTAATATAATCATCCAGCCCTTCGATATAAATAATATCCTTCAGAAAAATTTTCACCATCTGGTAGTCAGACTTTACAAAAATGTATCCCTGGTTCAACTCCTGGTTGTTGAGATAATCCACGTATTCCTTGGCTTTATAAACTCCCTTCAGAAAACGATCATACTCTATGGGCTTCAGGAGGTAATCCACGGCATCCACATTGAAGCCGTCGATGGCATATTCGCTGAAGGCTGTGGTGAATATCACCGCAGTATGTTTCAGCGTCAGCGATTTGGAAAATTCTATCCCGCTGATATCGGGCATCTGAATATCGAGAAAAATGATGTCCACGGCGCCGGATTCCAGGAATTTGCGGGCTTCTTCGGCGTCGGTAAACAAGCCCCGGCATTCCAGGAAATAAATCTTTTCAATATATTTTTTCAGTACCTGAAGGGCAAGCGGTTCATCGTCGAGGGCTATACAGGTGATCATCAGGAATGAATATTTAAATTGATGGTGTAGGTGAGTGGTTCGTCTTCAATGTTCAGCTCATATTTTCCGGGATATAATAATTCCAGCCGGCGCCGGGTATTGTTTATACCGATGCCGGTATTCACCAGGCTCTTTTTTCCGTTATTGTGTTTATTGTTTCTGATCTTGAAATGAATATGATCCTGATGGGATTCCACCAGGATATTGATCGGCGACAATTCCCTGGCGCTGACGCCATATTTGAAAGCGTTTTCGGTAAAGGGCAGCAGTATCATCGGAGAAATCTTTTTTCCGCTGATGTCGCCCACAACCGTAAATCCAACTGAAGTCTTATTCGTACTCCGGATTTTCTGCAATTCTATATAATCATTAATAAACTGCATTTCTTTTTCCAGGGAAACAGAATCCTGCCTGGCTTCCGTAAGCACGTACCGCATGATATTGGATAATTTCATTACGGCTACCGGTGTGAGATCGGATTTATTTTCTGCAAGGGAATATATATTGTTGAGGGTATTAAAAAGAAAATGCGGATTGATCTGGGATTTTAAAAAGGATAGCTCGGCATGCAGCTTTTCATTTTCAATCTGTTTGTTCCGCCGCTCCGAATCCATCCATTTCTGCATCACTTTAACGCCGGTACTGAACAGGAAAACCAGCAGGAAAATGGATATGGATCCGGGAGAAAGGATCGGGGGATGATAGTTTCTGATTTTAACCGGATGTAGCGGAATGGACGTGGAGAACCGCTGAAAATGACCAAAAAAAGATTGATACAGCCGGGGCATACTCCCGAAAAAGATCATGATCCCGATAATGATCAGATAATAGGCAAAAATCTTGTTTTTTTCCAGCAGACGCGGAAACAGCAAATGCGTATTGAAATAATAGAACCCGATAAAGAAGAAGTTACTGATGAAAAAGAAAGGCGTAACCGCCTGTTCGGGAATGAACGAAGAATCTACCGGTCTCGGATAAAATATCAGGGGAAGCATCAGGAAGCAGCCCCACGCGGCAATGTGTGCAATAATCTGCGCAGCTTTTTTATTCAAAGAAAACAGCTTTAGATGAAAAAACTCCGTTTTCAGTGTTTCATATGATTTCAGCAAATCCAAATCTATACTTGTTTTTGGAACGATAAAGTTAAACCGCCCTTTCTCCCGGAGGATTCCACGGAAATTAGACGAATACTAATTTAAAATCGGTGAATGAGACTGTAAATTAAAACTTTAATGCGGAACCCGGGGAAGGGGAGACAGGCAAAAGCTGGTTGGACGGGGTAGTTTTTTCAATTTCAGGGGCTGTTTCTGTTCCGGGTTCCCAAACCGGGAATGACCGTATTTTCCGAAGATTTTTTGCCAAAAACTATGAAATCCGGGCTTTTATTTTATTCTTTGTGCATCCGATCGTATCCCCTGACAAACCTGTTGCCACAGGTTTTTTTTTGTGACAATTCCTCAAATCCGGTATTCAATCAAGTCCTTTTTATCCGCGAATTGCCCTTTGTTCACTTGATTAATATCGTACCATGAACCGTTTGATCCGTATTTTATTCGCCCTGTTGCTGTTAACCCTCATTGCAATAAATAACAGCTTCGCGGGTGCTGAGGCAATAAGGCCGGTCAGCCACTTGTCCGGAAAATTTGCCTACACCGTTCAAAAGCTGGATTCCTTCCTTTCTTCTGCTGTTGCGGTTACTGCCATTGGCCCCGTCACGGAAGAACCGGCGGCCAAAACGACGGATCCCAGCGCGGGCGAAACACCCGGTAAAGAAAATTCTGCTGAAACCGCATCCACCGGCCGCATCTGCTCCTGCCAGATCCTGAACCTGGAATCCTCTAATTATAGCCACCGGCACATTGCCCTGTTTGCAGAAAAGACAAACCACGGTTCATCCGCTGATTTCAATGTGGCAAAAAGCAGAATTAACAGGGAGAAAAAGCATTTGAAACAAATGTTTTACGACAAAGTGGAAGTAGTATCGGAAGCGGAAGCTGAAGGATCCTGCCATTCGCTGTATCTGAGAATGAAAACCAGGGACGCCCGCCTGCAGATTTATGAGATTCTGAACGCGGATATCCGCTGATCAGTATTGCTCCTGTTCATTTGGAAAACTGTTGGATTTTACATCGCCGATATAATGTGTTACCGCTTCCGTTATGGATTCATGCAGCTTAAGATACTGGCGAAGAAATCTGGGTTTGAATTCCGAGTTTATGCCCAGCAGATCATGCATGACCAACACCTGCCCGTCGCAATATTTTCCGGCTCCGATGCCAATGACAGGAATGCTCAGGTTTTCCGCCACTTCTTTTGCCAGCAGGGCCGGAATTTTTTCCAGCACGATGGCAAAACATCCGGCCTCTTCCAGCAGTTTTGCATCCGATTTTAATTTTATTGCTTCGGCTTCCTCCCGGGCCCTGACGCTGTAGGTCCCGAATTTGTAAATGGATTGCGGGGTTAATCCAAGATGTCCCATCACCGGAACACCGGCGGCCAGAATCCTTTTTACGGATTCCATCACCTCCTCACCACCCTCCAGTTTTACCCCGTGCGCGCCGGTTTCTTTCATGATCCGGATGGCCGAGATCAGGGCCTCTTTTGAATTGGATTGATAGGATCCGAAGGGGAGGTCCACGATCACCAGGGAACGACTAACGCCGCGTATAACCGAAGAAGCATGATAGATCATCTGATCCAGCGTTATGGGAAGTGTGGTTTCATGGCCGGCCATCACGTTGGAAGCTGAATCGCCTACCAGGATCACATCGATTCCGGCTTTATCGAACAGCTTGGCGAAGGAAAAATCATAGGCCGTGAGCATGGAAATTTTTTCGCCGCCGGCCTTCATATTCTGCAGAATATGGGTTGTGATTTTTTTGGCTACCATCTGCTGAAAGATTGAATTCGCAAAGATAATTCCATTCATGCTGAAAGAACAGAAATATCTTTCCGGTTATTTTACGCAGCGGGGTTAACAGGTTTGAGTGCACTGAGTTCCCGGTAGAGCGCCTGGATCAGTCCGTCGGCCAGTCCGATCTTCGGAACATAAATTTCATCGGCATCAATCCACCGCATCACATTCACATAAATCTGCAGTGCAGGAACGATCACATCCGCCCGGTCGGCCTTCATATTGTACAGCTTCATCCGGTCTTCGACAGAAAAACTGCTCAGTTCCTTGAAGTAATCTCTCAATAATTCAAGGCTTAGTGGTTTCCCGTCCTTGCGTTTTGAGAGGGAGAACACTTTGTTTATATTCCCGCCGGAACCGATTGCCGTGAGCTGTTTTCCCATTCCCCGGATTTCTTTTTTCAGAAAATCCTTCATCCCGTCCCAGTGGGCTTCAGTAACCTGGTTTTTTATCAGCCGGATGGTGCCGATATTGAAAGATTTTTTAAACAACAGGTGGTTATCCGCAAAACAGGTGAGTTCCGTACTGCCTCCGCCAACATCGATATACAGGTAAGCATTTTCCTTGTCGAGGTTTTCCGCAATATGATTTTCATAAATGAAAGAAGCTTCGTCGTCGCCACTGATCACTTCAATTTCCAGCCCGGTTGCCTCGCGGATGGATTCCAGAAGCTCCGCGCTGTTACGCGCATCCCGCATGGCGGAAGTGGCTGCGGCTTTGCAATGCGTTACTGCGTATGCGTCCATGAGGTATTTGAACGACCGGATGGTATTCAGGAACATAGCAGCTTTTTCAGGGGAGATCTCTTTCCTGTCGAATACATCAAAGCCCAGCCGGAGGGGCACCCGCACCAGGTTTAATTTTTCGAACACGGTTTTTTTTTCAGTTACCGTCACCTCCGTGATCAGCAGTCTTGCCGCATTGCTTCCTATATCTATGGCTGCCAGAATCATTTAATGCATGCAGGTTTTTTAAATGGGAATCAGTATTTCGGTAAGAGGCGTTTCTCCGGGTTCCGGCGTTTCGGCCGGCAGTTTGATGTTTTTCTGGTTCAGGTATTGATAGATTTCGATTTGCGAGCGGACTTTCTTCGACTGATCTTTCTTGTATTTATTCTGAAGGCCGTTGTCCAGCCACCGCGCTTTTACATTATCGGACAGCTGAATATCCAGGATCTCTTTTAACTCTTTCCGGATACCGGCATCGGAAATGGGGCAGGTTGCTTCCACCCGGTGATCCATATTCCTGACCATCCAGTCGGCCGAAGATATATAAACTTTTTCTTTACCATGGTTATGAAAAATAAACACCCTGGCGTGTTCCAGGTATTCATCCAGTATACTGATGGCGGTTACCGGAATGCGGAATTTTTTGTTTTCCGGCAGCATGCAGAATATGCCCCGCACGATGAGTTTAATCAGCACGCCGGCTCTTGCCGCTTCATATAGTTTATAAATCAGTTCCTCGTCGGAAAGTGAATTTACTTTCAGCGTGATGGATCCCCGTTTTTTGTTTTTTACTGCCTTGATTTCGGCATTGATCATGCGGTAGAGTTCTTTACGGAGCATCAGCGGGCAGGGGATCAGTGTTTTGCAGGCTTTCAGGGGTCCGGGACCATTCTTCCATTTTTCCATGTAATTAAACATGCGGTTTACATCGGCCATGACGTTGCGGTTGCTGGTCAGCAAACAGTGATCGCTGTACATGGTTGCCGTTTTCTCATTGAGGTTGCCCGTACTCACGAATCCATAATACACGGCACGCTTGGCGTCTTTTTTCCGGATCACGCAAAGTTTGGCATGCACTTTCATATTGGGAATAATGTCGATCACTTTGACGCCTTCTTCCTCCAGTCTGTCCTTCCACTCCAGATTGGCCTCCTCATCGAACCTTGCCCTGAATTCCATCATCGCAGTTACCTGTTTCCCGTTTCTTACGGCGTTGATCAGGGCATTGATTACTTTTGAGTTCGGCGCCAGACGATAACAGGTAATTTTAATGGATGTCACATCCGGATCGATGGCCGCTTCCCGCAGCATGTCGATCACCGGGCTGAAAGAATGATACGGAAAATGCAGCATCAGGTCCTGTTCGAGTACGATGTCTGTGATCCGGTGACTCCTGCTTACCAGGGGCGGCAGGAAGGGTCTCTTCCGCTGGCCTTTTCTGGGAAACACATCCGGAAATTCCATGAAATGGCGGAAATTATGGATGCGGCCGCCCGGAATTACATTTCCTTTTTTGGTCAGGGATAATCCTTTGATCAGGAAATTCAGCAGGTCGGGATCCATCTCCTTATCAAAAACAAAACGTACAAATTTTCCTTTGCGCCGGTTCTTCAGACCCTTTTCTATTTTTTCGATGAGGGTGGTAGACAGATCGTTGTCAATGTCGATCTCCGCATCTTTTGTCACTTTGAAAACCCAGGACCGGTAGCGGTCGTATCCGAAATAAGAGAATATGCTTTTCAGGTTGAAACGTATAATATCTTCCAGCAGGATAATATGGTGTTCATCGGGCGACGGGGAAGGAAGGATCACAAAACGGCCGAGCACGCGCGTTGGAATTTCGATTAACGCTAATTTTTTTTCTTCGGCATCGCTCGCTTTACGGGAAAGCACCGCGCCGAGATAAATTGATTTTTCCCGCAGATAAGGGAACTGGGGAATGCTCTGGATCATCAGGGGAATGATACTTGCCCGGACTTCTTCCTCAAAATAATTCTGAACGAATTTCTGCTGTTCTTTATTCAGTTCTTTTTCGGTCACCAGAAAGATTTTCTCTTTTGTCATTTCCGAATTGATATTTTTCCAGATTTCATCAAAACGCTCCTGCTGTTCCAGCACGATGTCCTGAATCTGGTTCAGGATCTTTTCAGGAGCCGTTTCCATGTGCATATTCAGCCTGCCCTTGCCGCTGAATTCCTTCATCCGGTTCAGGGCAGCCACCCGGACGCGGAAGAACTCATCGAGGTTGTTGGAGAAAATACCCAGGAATTTCACCCGTTCCCGGAGCGGAACTGTTTGATCCGCAGCTTCCTGCAGTACCCGGGCGTTGAAAGCCAGCCAGCTGATATCCCTCGGAATCGTTCTTCTTTTCATAACTGTCATGCTTATCCCTTTTTTACAAGGTATTGAAAGGGAAAGGGATGGTAAATTAAGGAATAATTAATTCGTGGAAGGAGAGGAATGGATGGGGTTAGTGTGGAGATGTGGAAATGTGGAAATGTGGAAATGTGCTAATGTGCTAATGTGGTAATGTGCTAATGGGGAAATGTGCCAAGGTGGAATAGGCTAACGGGGAAATATGCCGATGCGGAGATGGGATACCGGGATGGGAGAATTTATTGGTTTTGGGCTATTTATCGGCTGGCTCTGCTTTTTACTTCCGGGATGCTGGATTTCAGGCGGGTTATATTCATGTACATGTATGATATATAGTTTATTACACATAATATCAAAGATTAATGCATCGAACCGGCCCCGGAATTTTTTTAAATTCCGGTTTCCCCTCCTTCGGCCGCAGTTTCCCATTTTCACATTAGCACATTAGCATATTTCCACATTTCTCTCATTCATTTTCACATTACCACATTAGCATATTTCCACATTTCTCTCATTTCTATCATCGGTTTTGAAAATTCCGGAAAATTTCCCGACCTTCGCCGTCCAAAATTCCGATGGTATGTCCAAAGTTTGTCAGGTTACGGGAAAGCGTCCGATTACGGGAAATAAGGTTTCGCACTCCAATATAAAAACCAAGCGCAGGTTTTTACCAAACCTGCAGCACAAGAGGTTTTACCTGGCGGAGGAAGATAAATGGGTTACCCTGAAACTGTCTTCCGAAGGCATCAGAACCATCAACAAACGCGGCCTGTATGTTGTTGTCAAGGAACTGAGACAGGCAGGAACAAAAATCTGATTAACGGGCGGGCCCGGTAACGCTTATAAAATTTTTTAAATTCAGCAAGATGGCAAAGAAAGGCAGCAGGGTTCAGGTGATTCTGGAATGTACCGAGCATAAAGCCAGTGGTAAACCGGGTACCAGCCGTTACATTACGGTGAAGAATAAGAAGAATACACCGGAAAGAATGGAACTGAAAAAGTTCAACCCTATTCTGAAGAAAGTAACTGTACACAAAGAAATTAAATAGTAATGTGTAAATGGGAGGATGTGTAAATATGCAAATGGATTATACCCGGCATTTCCACATTTTCACATTTCCACATTTTCACATTTTCACATTAACTCTCTATGGCAAAAGCAGCAAAGACCGCGATTAAAACCAAGGATGCCCGGGCGGCAGCAGAAGCAAAGAACTGGACAAAAGTGATCCGTGCCGTACGCAGTCCCAAAACCGGCGCTTATACTTTTAAGGAAGCCATCGTTCATAAGGATAAGATCAAACAGTACCTGGCTCAGAAATAAATAAAGCATCGGTTAAATTTATTTACAGAAAGCTGTTCCTGACCGGAGCGGCTTTTTGCTTTTCTCCCGGATAAAAATATGCATATGGGTTTTTTCGATAAACTTTTTGGAAAGAAGGAAAAACAATCGCTGGATGAAGGACTTCAGAAAACCAAGGATGGTTTCTTTTCGCGGATTGGAAAAGCGATTGCCGGGAAAAATACGGTAGATGAGGAAGTGCTGGATAACCTGGAAGAAGCCCTGGTGAGCGCCGATGTGGGGGTGGATACCACGCTGGAAATCATTCAGCGTATAGAAAAAAGGGTGGAGCAGGATAAGTATCTCAATGTCTCAGAACTCAACCTGATTCTGCGCGGTGAAATTGAAAATATTTTAAAAGAAAACGGGTCCGGGAGCATGGAGGGCTTTGAGCTTCCGGCGGTAAAACCCTATGTCATCCTTGTGGTGGGTGTGAATGGTGCCGGCAAAACAACCACTATCGGCAAGCTGGCCCATAATTTCAAAAAGGCCGGAAAAACGGTCTTGCTTGGCGCAGCGGATACTTTCCGGGCCGCAGCAACGGATCAGCTAAATATCTGGAGCGAAAGAGTCGGCGTGCCCATTGTTAAACAGGGTATGGGAGCAGATCCGGCAGCGGTCAGCTTTGATACGGTGCAAAGCGGTATTTCCAGGGGATCCGATGTGGTGATCATTGATACGGCAGGGCGCCTGCACAATAAGGTTAGCCTGATGGAAGAACTCAGCAAAATAAAAAGGGTAATGAAAAAACTGCTACCCGGGGCGCCGCATGAGGTATTGCTGGTCCTGGACGGCAGCACCGGGCAGAATGCCCTGGAACAGGCAAAACAGTTTACCGCAGCAACCGATGTAACGGCCCTGGCCATTACCAAGCTCGACGGTACTGCAAAGGGCGGGGTGGTGCTGGCTATCGCGCATCAGTTCAAAATTCCGGTAAAATACATCGGTGTTGGGGAAAAGATGGACGATCTGCTGCTTTTCGACAGCCATGAATTTGTCGACAGTCTTTTTAAGCAGTCAGCTGTTTAGCTGATTTTTCTGGAGGGATCTTTTTAGCGATATCCATCCCAGCAAAGCGGCAATGAGTGAGGCCAGCAGAACAGCTACTTTCGAACTTTGAATTTCATCCGGCTTCATAATGAAGGCGAGGTTGCTGATGAAAACAGACATCGTAAAACCGATACCTGCCAGGAGACCTAACCCCAGTAAATTTCTCCTGCTCATTCCCGGCGGGAGGCTGGCAATTCCCGCTGCGACAGCCAGCAGGCTGAACCCTATAACTCCCAGGGGTTTGCCCAAAACCAGTCCCAGCGCAATACCCATACTGTTAGGACTCAGTAGTTCAGTGTGCCACCCCTTCGGCAAGCGGATGGCGGTGTTGGCCAGTGCAAACAGTGGGATAATAAAAAAGTTTACCGGTTTATGCAGCGCATGTTGCAAAATGGCAGAGGGTGAATTTTCTATTTCCTTCCGGAAGGGAATAGCAAATGCCAGCAGGATTCCGCTCAGCGTGGGATGAACGCCGGAGCGGTACATGAAATACCACAGTATAAAGCCTGCCGGAAGATAGAGCCATAAACTGAATATCCGGAAACGGTTTAGCAGCAGCAGGAAGCCAAACAGTGCCAGGGCAAGTCCCAGATAGAAAAAGGAGAAAGACTGCGTGTAAAATATCGCGATAATGATGACGGCGCCCAGATCGTCAATAATTGCCAAAGCTGTCAGAAAGATTTTAAGGGAAAAGAGAACCCGGTTGCCCAACAGTGATAAAACGCCCAGCGAAAAAGCAATATCCGTTGCCATCGGTATTCCGATTCCGGCCTGTTCCGCCGTCCCGTGATTCAACAAAAAATGGATAGCTGCAGGAACGATCATTCCTCCCAAAGCAGCAATTACCGGCAAAATGGCATTCCGGGGTCTCGAAAGTTCACCGCTGAGGATTTCACGTTCAATTTCAAGTCCGACCATTAAAAAGAAAATAGTCATGAGTCCGTCGTTAATCCATTCCTCAATCCGGAAAGGAAAACGAATCTGCCAGATCTGTACAAAAGCATCCGTATGCCAGAAACGGATATATCCCGGTCCCGCGGCCGAATTCGAAAGGATCAGCGAAACGACTGTGCAAAGGATCAGGATGAGCCCGCCGGCTTTCTCGCTGTTGAAAAACTGCCTGAATAAATTGTTTTTAACCATTATTGAATACCGGGACCAAGATAAGAATTGTTAATGGTTGCAGGTCATCCGTCATCCGTCATCCGTCAACCGTCAACCGTCAACCGTCATCCAAATCTGCTTACCTTTGCCGCGCATGAAAACAAAGTCGATCCGAAGGGATAAGGTGAACATCATAACGCTGGGCTGCAGTAAAAATATGGTCGACAGCGAAGTGCTGAGCGGCCAGTTGCTGGCCAACGAGATTGATACAGTGCATGAAAATACGAAGGCCGATCACAATATCGTCGTGGTGAATACCTGCGGCTTTATTGATAAGGCAAAGGAAGAATCAGTCAACGCAATTATTGAACAGGTTTCTTTAAAAAAGAAGGGAAAGCTGGACAAAGTATATGTAACCGGTTGCCTGAGTCAGCGCTATCGTGAAGATCTTGAAAAAGAAATTCCGGAAGTGGATGCCTGGTTTGGTACTATGGAGCTGCCTTTTCTGCTGAAACGTTTCGGTGCCGATTATAAAACGGAACTGGTAGGAGAAAGATTGTTGTCGACCCCTCAGCATTATGCGTATCTGAAAATTTCCGAAGGCTGTAACCGCACCTGTGCTTTCTGCGCCATCCCCCTCATGCGGGGCCGGCATAGCAGTAAAACCATGGAAGATATTGTACGGGAAGCTGAAGGATTGGTCAGAATGGGCGTAAAGGAAATCATGCTGATTGCCCAGGAACTCACGTATTATGGGTTGGATATTTACCGGAGACGGGCTTTACCGGACCTGCTGAACCGGCTGGCAGACATTAAAGGGCTGGAATGGATAAGACTTCATTACGCGTATCCTTCAAAATTTCCGTTGGAGATCATCGATACCATCCGTGACCGGGAAAATATTTGCAAATACCTCGATATGCCGCTGCAACACGCGAGTGATCCCATGCTCCTGGCCATGCGCAGACAGATTACGCGTAGTGAAATGACCGGCCTGATCCGGGCCATCCGGGAAAAAATTCCCGGAATCTGTTTGCGGACAACCTTAATTGCCGGCTTTCCCGGTGAAAAAGAAGAAGATGTTGCCGTCTTAAAAGAATTTTTGCAGGAACAACGATTCGACCGCGTGGGCATATTCACTTATTCGCATGAGGAAGGAACGGGTGCTTTTGACCTGACAGATGATGTCCCGCTGGCTGAAAAGGAGCGGCGGGCGCAGGAGATCATGGAACTGCAACAGGAAATTTCCTACGAAAAGAACCAGGAAAAAATCGGAAAGGTCTTCCGGACGATGATTGATAAAAAGGAAGCTGGCAGGTATATAGGAAGAACCGAATATGATTCCGTGGAAGTGGACAATGAAGTGATTGTTGAATCAGCCAGGCCACTTACCATTGGTGAGTTTGTACAGGTGAAAGTGACAAAAGCCTATGATTTCGACCTGGAAGGAACCGTGCTGGAAGGATGAAGGAATACCATTGAACAAAAAATACATTCTGTTGTTAGGTAAGCGCTGGAACAGAAATGTTAGTTGATATCTGACTTAATCGGCTTATGAATTTTACCGCGCACAGGCTGCCTTACGAACAAACCGGGTATTTTTCCAGACTGGTAACCGATTACCTGCAGGGCAGCAGTTTCCTGAAATCTTTTTATGCGCATCCTGTTTCGGAGATGGGTGTTGATGCGGCTATACATGCCCGTGAATTATTCCCCACAGACCGGGAAACCCTGGTCGGGGTATTGCAGGATCAATACCGGAATCGGCCGGAACAGGAAGCGGTGAATAAAAATATCCAGTGCCTGCTGGATAAAAACAGCTTCAGCATCACCACTGCACACCAGCCCGCGATATTTACCGGCAACCTGTATTTCATCTATAAAATACTACACGTTATTAAACTGGCGAATGAGCTTTCTGTGAAATATCCGGGTAAGCATTTTGTGCCAGTCTATTTTATGGGAAGTGAAGATGCCGATCTGGATGAGCTGGGCCATATTTATCTGGATGGAGAGAAACTGGTCTGGGATACGGCTCAAACGGGGGCAGTAGGAAGAATGCATGTTGCCGGACTGGAACGCATCCTGGACCGGATGGAAGGGAGATATGCCGCCCACCCCCACGGTCCGGAAGTCATCGAATTACTTAGATCCTGTTATCTGGAGTCGGAAACGGTGCAGGAGGCCACTTTTAAGCTGCTTCATCAGCTTTTCGGCAAATATGGTTTGATCGTTCTGATTGCTGATGACCGGAGGCTTAAGGCGAAAATGATCCCGGTTTTTAAAGATGACCTCGAAAAGCATATTCCGTTCCGGATTACCGGGGATACTGTGAACAGCCTGTCGGAACAGTATACCGTGCAGGCTAACCCCAGGGAGATTAATCTTTTTTATATGCAGGATCAGATCCGGGAGCGGATTGATCTGAAAGACGGATTGTATAGGGTTCATAATACCCCGCTTTCATTTTCCTGCGAAGAGATCATAGACGAATTGAACCATTATCCTGAACGGTTTAGTCCGAATGTAATCCTCCGCGGGCTTTTTCAGGAAACCATTCTTCCTGACATCGCTTTTATCGGAGGCGGTGGAGAAACAGCCTACTGGTTCGAATTAAAAGCCTTGTTTGATCATTACCGGGTTCCATTTCCGGTGCTGATCCTGCGCAATTCATTTTTAATAATCCGGAATCAAACGAAAATCAGGATGGAAAGAGCCGGTCTTAACCGGGAAACCATTTTTCAGCAGGAAGAAGTGCTGCTGGAGCAGATCGTCAAAGATCAGTCTTCAAATAAGCTGAATCTGGAAAAAGAAATTCAGCAGCTCAGCGAATACTATCATTCCCTGAAAAATATTTCAGAAACCGTGGATGAAACACTTGCCCAGCATGTGGAATCCCTGCACAGCAAGGCATTGAAGGGCGTGGTAGAACTGGAAAAAAAGATTCTCCGCGCAGAAAAAAGGAATTTTGAGGAGGTAAGAACTAAAATCCGGGAGGTCCGGGGAGCACTTTTTCCGATAAACGGACTCCAGGAGAGGATAGAAAATTTCATTCCCTGGTACGCGCAGTACGGAAAAAAGTTCATTGATCTGATTTATGAAAATTCGCTGACACTGGAAGGGGAGTTTGTTGTGCTGGAAGAACAATGAATGTTGGTGGATGGTAGATCGTGGATGTTGGATGGCTCCCACGTGAATCAGTCTGATGCATTAATCAAATGCATTTTGCCAGCCATCATTTTTTAATTTTTCTATTTTCTGAAGCACTTCATGCTCGAGGGATTTTTTGAAGGCCTGCACTTTAGCGGAAATCATTTCATCGAATGCGCCGAGTATACTGGCTGCAAGTATTCCGGCATTCTTTGCCCCGTTCAGAGAAACCGTAGCAACCGGCACGCCGGGGGGCATCTGGAGAATGGATAATACAGAGTCCCATCCGTCCATGGAGTTGCTGGATTTAATTGGCACTCCGATTACCGGCAGGGGGGTTATGGAGGCAAGCATTCCGGGTAAATGTGCGGCGCCGCCTGCTCCTGCAATAATCACTTTGATTCCTCTTTCTTTTGCCCTGCCGGCGTATTCCATCAGCCGCAGTGGGGTCCGGTGAGCAGAAACAATGGTCAGCTCAAAATCAATACCGAAGGCTTTCAGCGTGTCGGCAGCAATCTGCATAACGGGCAGGTCGCTGTCGCTCCCCATAACAATAGCCACTTCTATCATAAATTAAACGGGTTGTTTGGAAATGATATGAAATTGTTGTTTAATAGATTTTGCCTTGTAAACCAGATCAGCTTTATCCGTACTCAGAATGGTTACATGGCCCATTTTCCTGCCTGGCCTGGTTTCCTGTTTGCCATATAAATGCAGAAATGCATTTTCCAGTTTAAGCAATTCCGAAATTCCCTCGTAACAGGCTTCGCCGCGATGCCCTTCAGCACCGACCAGATTTATCATGGCTGCCGGGATGATATGTTTTGGATTTCCCAATGGATAATCCAGAATCACACGCCACAGCATATCAAACTGGGAGCTGTAATTTGCCTCAATCGTGTGATGCCCGCTGTTGTGAACGCGCGGCGCTGTTTCATTCACGAGAATGTCCCCGTTCTTATCAATGAATAATTCTACCGCAAATATGCCCGGCGTTTTCAGGTCTTTCACCACTTTCAGGGCAATAGCCTCGACCCGCCACAAACTTTGCTGTGGGATTTCTGCGGGACTGAGCTGGTAATCCAATTGGTTTAATACCGGATCGAAAATCATTTCCACTGCAGGATAAATGGCTGTCTGACCCCTGTGATCAATGGCAATGATCTGCGAAATTTCTTTATGAATATTTACTTTTCTCTCGAGTACGGACGGAGTATCAAAGCCCTTTTCGAAATCCCTGGTATCGTTAATGACCTGTACACCGCGTCCATCGTAACCACCTGATCCGACCTTATGGACTGCCGGTAAAAAATCGTCGTGATGTTGGAGATCTCCGCGGTTTTGGGTGATATAAAAAGGCGAAGTGGGAATATTATTTTCCTTATAAAACTGCTTTTGCCGGATCTTGTCCCGGATAATACGCAACGCAGAAGGGGCAGGATATATTTTTACGCCCTCCGATTCCAGTTTTTCCAAAGCATCTACATTAACCGATTCAATTTCAATAGTTAATCCGTCAAGCCCTTTTCCAAACTGGTACACATCATCAAAACTGCGTATGTCCCCCCGGCTAAAAGAATGACATAACAGCGCTGCGGGGCATTCCGGATCATTCTCCAGCACATGGGTAAGAACCGGATAGTTGGCTGCAGCCTGTAAGAGCATTCTTCCAAGCTGACCACCACCTAAAATTCCGATTTTGAGCATATTCCCAATTATGGCGTGAAGATAAAACAATCTCGTTTCCGGTAGTTTATTAACATGAATTACATAATAATATGGCCGGATTTTTGTTTTAATGAGGTAACTTTAACCGTACCAATGCATAATGTTTTTGCATGACGAAAACCAGATTTCCCCTGCCGCTGATCCTTTTTCTGGCTTCCTTTGCCTTTTTGCCAACCGTATTTTCCCAGAGTTCTGCCTTTTCGGTTCATTTCCTGGACTATCAGAAATCACTTCCCAAGGTTAGTGAAATGATTAGCCGGAAGGAAGACACCCTGATGAAGCAGTTCCGGGCCAAACAGCTGATCTGGCCGGCCCGTTACATTTATATCCGTTCTTTCAAGTATGACAGCGAGATGGAAATCTGGGTGAAAAACAAGGCCTCCGAAAAATTCAAATTATTCAAAACCTATAAAATCTGTGCGCTGGCCGGATCTCTGGGGCCCAAAAGAATGGCCGGCGACTACCAGGTGCCGGAAGGATTTTATTACATCAACGAATTCAATCCGAAAAGCCTCTACCATTTATCACTTGGCTTAAATTATCCGAATGCGTCCGATAAATTACTTTGTGATCTATCACAGCCAGGCGGCGACATTTATATCCACGGAAGTTGTGTAACAACCGGTTGTATTCCCATCACCGACGGTCAGATCGAAGAGCTGTATGTGCTGGCGGCCCATGCCAAAGATCTGGGACAGGATTTTATCCCCGTGCATATTTTCCCTGTAAATTTTAATAACCCGAGAAGTGTCAGTTACCTCAACCGCTTTCTTTTACAGTTCAACGAATACGTTCCTTTTGAAAGGAGCATGCGAAATGCATTTTTTTATTTTGAAAAGAACCGCCAGATCCCACCGGTCATAGTAAACGAAAAGGGCGATTATATTACGGAGGATATTCCTTTGCCGGCAACAGAGAGCCGGGATGCTGCACAGCCTTTGGCGGCGTCCAGAAAACTGAATCATCCGGAGCAACCCATACCGGACGAAGAACTGGCAAAGAGTGTCGATAAACTTCCTTTGTATCCTGGCGGAAACGAAGCATTTCAGGTTTTCATTGATAAGCTGAGTGCTGATATGGTAAAAATGCTTGATCCTGGTCAGACGAAGGCCTATGTACTAATGGAATACATTATTGATGAAAATGGAAAGACCATTTACGCGAATGCCCTCAGCGGAGGCAATGAACGAATGAATGAACAGATAGAAAAAGCATTTACCGGAATGAGTTTGTGGTCGCCTGCGGTGCGTCAGGGCAAAACTGTTCCTATAAAACTGAAGCAGAATATAATGATTGAGATGACTCCCTGATTCAGCGCACCAGGGTTTGAACGGTCTCCCGCGACCATTGCTGCAAAACCATTTCCCTCTCTTTAAGCAGCGATTGCAATATTTCCGGCTGGTAATGTCGCACGGTCACCAGCGTGAGTCCGTTTTCCGTTTCAACATCAAATAACCCGGCAGTTTCCGACAACAGTTTTCCGGTTTTTTCTTCATCCTCATCCACACAAACCTGCAGGATTACCGCGCCGGTCTGCAGGAGGTTGGCCTGAATATGCAGTCCGGATAAGATACTATACAAACGGGCTGCACTTTCTTCTCCCACGAATGAAAAGTCTTTGGACCGCAGATGAATCAGGGTCTGGCTTTTTTTAATTACCAGGATCGGCGGAAGCTGCAGAATATGTTTTGCATGAATGGTAGTTCCCGGCAGCGCCGGGTCAGCAAAACATTTCACAAACAAGGGAATGTTTTTGTTTTGCAGGGGTTTGATGGTTTTAGGATGGATCACCTGTGCGCCGTAGAATGCCATTTCAATCACTTCGTCGTAATCCAGTGAAGGGATGACCTGTGCGTCCGGAAAAGTTTTGGGATCGGCATTCATCAGACCCGCAACGTCCTTCCATATCGTAACGGATACTGCGTTGAGGAGATTCGCAAAAATAGCGGCCGAATAATCGCTTCCCTCGCGTCCCAGGGTCGTGTTTTCATTGGCATCCGTGGATCCGATGAAACCCTGGGTCAATACCATATCCGTTTCCCGGAAACGGGGAGCAACCAGATGATCGGTATTGTCCGCTGTTTTGGCCCAGTCCAGACCGGCTGAACGGAACTGATTGTCCGTCGCAAAAACATCTCTTACATCCAGCCAGTGATTTCTTATGCCGGACGCATTCAGATAATCGCTTACGATGGAAGTGGAAAGAAGTTCCCCGATGGAAACGATCTGATCGTAATAATAATCGTAGTCCCTTGCAGGTTTATCGTGCAGCAGCCATTCAATTTCCGTAAAAAAATCCGGAAGCCGGGAATGGCTGTTCCGGTGCTTTGCCGGAAGCAGGTCTGCTGCAATGTCCAGGTGGTCCTGTTTAATGTTGTTGAAAAGTTCCATTGCTTTTTCTGAATTCCCGGAATAAAAAGCCTGGGTCACTTTTTCCAGCGAGTTGGTTGTTTTACCCATTGCTGAAATAACAACCAGCAATTTTTCCCCTGAAAGAGCATTCAGAATGGCTGGCAGCTTACGGATTTTGTCTGGGTTGTTGACACTGGCGCCCCCGAACTTAAAAACTTTCATTTTTTATGCTTTAGGCTGGATGCAGACTGATTTATACTGAATATAATAACCGAACGGTCCGCAAAGATAGTTTCCCGAGCCGGATCGTGATAACAATGTTAAAAACCGCGGCCGGTATATTGTCCTTTATCATTTGTTTGTATATTAAAAGAATATTCCCTGCTATGAAATTTGCACCGACAGACCGCTATTGCCTTACACCGGTTCGCTGGTTCTTTGTATTCATTCCGTTCCTGTTTGCGTGGACCGTAAAGCCCGCGCCGGTAAAATATAAACAGGATTTTGAAATACATTCCCTTCTGCCGGCGAACCTGGCTGCGGATATACTGACCTACGTAAATGAAGACCGCAAACAGCATGGTCTCGCAGCTTTAAAACTCAGTGAAGTGGAATCCTCCATCGCTTCGAAGCACAGCCGGGATATGGCCAGCGGGAAAGTCCCGTTCGGGCACGCCGGACTAAATGCCCGCGCCAAAGCTATCCGGAAAGCATTGGGAGAAATCAGCTCGGTGGGCGAAAACGTAGCATCCGGCCCGATGAATGCAAGGGAAGTTGTGGATGGCTGGCTAAACAGTCCGGGGCATAAGCGCAATATAGAGGGGGATTTTACACTCACCGGCATTGGATATGCTTCCGACGGAAAGGGGAACATTTTTTTTACGCAGATTTTTTCCAGGTGAGCCGCCCGGCTGATGCGTTTTGCTATCCGTACCGTAACTTGCCACATCATGGAGAAGGATGTTATTATTAAAATCGACCAGCTGACCAAAAAATACGGGGAGTTTGAAGCTGTAAAGGGGATCAGTTTTGAAGTTTACCAAAACGAAATTTTTGGCCTGCTTGGTCCGAATGGAGCCGGTAAATCAACCACGCTTGAAATTATTGAAACCCTTCGCGATAAAACTTCCGGAAAAGTAATGGTGGACGGGATGGACCTGGATAAATCGCCTGATGAGATAAAAAAGATCATCGGTGTTCAGTTGCAAACCTCAGGATATTATCCCAATCTCAACCTGACCGAATTGCTGGTGCTCTTCGGCGGGCTATATAATCAGCATATAAGACCGGCTGATTTTCTGGCTAAGGTGAACCTGACCGATAAAGCCAAAGCAAAATATAAAGAGCTGAGCGGCGGTCAGAAACAGCGTTTTTCGATTGCCACTACGCTGATCAACCAGCCGAAAATTATTTTCCTGGATGAACCTACCACGGGACTCGATCCGCAGGCCAGGAGGAATCTCTGGGATCTGATACTGGAAATCCGGAATGCCGGCACCACGGTCATTATCACCACCCATTACATGGACGAGGCTGAGGTATTATGCGACCGCGTTGCCATCATTGATTCCGGCCGGATAATTGCCATCGACTCCCCCGACCAGCTGATCGATAACCTGGTGGCCACCGGTTTTGAAAGGCCTAAGGAAGTAAAGAAGGCCAACCTGGAAGACGTTTTTATTCAGCTTACCGGGAAGGAATGGAGGGAGGATAGTTGATAGTGGATAGCGGATAGTGTATAGTTGATAGACGAGCGTGTGGAGGGTGGACGCGATTACGCAAGTTCAGTATAGTTCTGAGAAAAGCCGGATAATTTTTCTGTTCCATAACATGCCAATTCAGTTAATTTGTAATTAACTATTAACTATTAACTATCAACCCCAATGACCGATCCCCGCTATCCCATTGGCAGATATGAGCCACAGGCTTTTTCTGAAGTACAAAAAAGTATATGGCTGAATGACATTCATTTGCTTCCTGCGGAGGTGGAGAATGCCATTCAGAATCTGGACGAGGCGCAACTGCAGAGTCCTTACCGCGAAGGGGGCTGGACTGTTCACCAGTTGGTACATCATATTGCAGACAGTCATATGAATGCTTATATCCGGTTTAAACTTGGCCTTACTGAGCAGAATCCGGCCGTGAAATCTTATGAAGAACAGCTCTGGGCTGAACTGGCCGATGTGCAGTTGCTTCCTGTGAATGTTTCCATTACCTTATTGCATGCCCTGCATACGCGATGGCACGCTGCTATTAGGAATCTGACAGAACCGCAATGGAACCGTACTGTCATTTATCCGTCCACCCAAAAAGAAACGACCCTTTGGCATTTGTTAGGGATGTACGCCTGGCATGGGAAACATCATGTGGCACATATAATCAGTTTCCGCAGGCAAAACGGATTCTGATTTTCCTTTTTCAGAAAACGAAATTGTCGGCCCCGACAATGACGACGAGGTTGTCCGGGATCATTAAAACCTGTAGTGCGGAATTATTTTTCTGCAAAAAGTTATTGACTAATAAAATGCTGAAGGCTTTATGAAAGACCTGCGATGGAAAAAATTATCTTCCCAATACCTGCTGCATGATACCTGGGGTACGGTAAGAAAAGATGTTTGCGAAACCCGGGAGGGGAAAATTATTGATCCTTACTACGTTTATGAGTTTCCGACCTGGGTCACCGCAGTAGCCGTTACTTCCGACAACAAAATTATCCTGGAACGGCAGTACCGTTATGCACTCGACATGGTTAATTATGAAATTCCCGGAGGCTGTGTGGATGACACCGACGAATCCCTGGAAGCAGCGATCGCCCGGGAACTGATGGAGGAAACCGGTTACCGGTTTGATCACTACGAATATCTGGGAAAGACGTCGGCTAATCCTTCCACAAATAATAACTGGATGCACATGTACCTCGCTACCGGTGGGCGTCATGAAAGCGAACAAAAACTGGATCACAACGAAGAGATCGAAGTTTACCTCTTTTCCATTGATGAAGTGAAGAAAATGCTGGCTGAAAATCAGATCATACAAAGCATGCATGTAACCGCCCTGTTCTACGGGCTGCCTAAAATACAATCTCTTTAAGGTTCACTTCGCCGGCCAGGAACACACTACCGCAAACCAGGATCAGGTCTTTCGGATGGGCACGATCCACCGCAGCCTGTAAAGCCTGTTGTACGTTTGGAAACTTTTTCCCTTTCAGACCAATGGTTTCTGCTTTTGCCGCCAGTTCCGCCTCGGGGAGTGCCCTGGGTATGTGGGCCTTCGTAAAATAATAATTAGCACCGGCCGGGAGATGCCGGAGAATATTTTCGATGACTTTATCTTTCACCATGCCAATGACCAGGTGCAATTCTTCATGGGCGGTTAGTTCGATCTGTTTGGCAATTTCCTTCATGCCCTCTTCATTATGTCCCACATCGAGTACCAGCAAAGGCTCGTCATGCAATATATCCCAGCGGCCATGCAGGCCCGTTAGTTTTTTTACGTTTTGCAGGCCGCTGTGCACAGCGGTTTCCGGAATCGAAAAACCATGCTGATTTAAAAGGGAAACGGCTTCCGATACGGTAACAATATTCTTTGTCTGATAAATGCCCGGAAGATCCAGGCTGTAATTTCTTTTTTCGTTTGATTGTCTGTCCGTGAGTTCCACCTCCAGCTGATGGCCGTTGAATCTCCAGTCATCCACGAATCTTTTCCTGCTGGCGAAATGAAGAGGCGAGTGGTTTTGTTCCGCCACGCGGAGAAAAACGTCTTTTACCTCGGCCTGTTCTTCCCCGATCAGCACCGGGATACCGGGTTTTATGATGCCGGCTTTTTCCAATGCGATTTTCTGCAGGGTATTGCCCAGCAGATCCATGTGATCATAACTGATATTCGTAATAACGGAGAGTTCGGGAAGAATGATATTGGTGCTGTCCAGCCGGCCGCCGAGTCCCACTTCAATAACGGCAATATCCACAGCCTGATCAACGAACCAGTCGAATGCCATGGCCACCGTAATTTCAAAAAAGGAAGGCTGGATGGATTCAATGGAAGACATCAGCTTTCCGGTAAAAGCAGTGACAAAAGATTCGGGGATCATCTGCCCGTTAACCCGGATGCGTTCCCGGAAATCGTAAAGATGGGGTGAAGTGTAAAGTCCGGTTTTATAACCAGCGCGTTGCAGGATGGCTGCCAGCATATGACTGGTGGATCCCTTACCATTGGTTCCGGCAATATGAACAGACCTGAATTTTTTTTCCGGATTTTCCAGGAGTTTGCTGAGGATGAGGATATTGGTCAGATCACTCTTGTAGGCCGCTGCGCCCAGCCTGCTGAACATGGGCAGGCGGTTAAATAAAAAATCGATCGTCTGGGAATAATCCATTATAAGTCCACCGGAGTGATCAGTTGTTGTTCTTAAAATCGCCGCGCTTCCAGGCCTGGATAAAATCCGCCCAGGCAAGCGGATTAAATATATTCTGTGGAGGGTTCTGACCCATATAGGAATATTTAGTAGCGGATTTTTTCAGATAGAGATTTGCGGCTTCACGCGCATCCGAGGGAAGGCCGCGGGCGAGCACTCTTCGTTTGACAGCATCGTTGTTTTGGCGGGCGATTTCAATTTCATCGTCCGGAACCTTGGTGTTGACAAAATCCCGTTCAAATTGTTCACGGGTAGGCCGTGGCTTGATAATCGTCGCTGGAAGATACATGGTATCTGTGACTAAGAGCTGAATGATACTCCACTGATTTCCTTCGAGATTTTTTGGGATCTGATACAGTTTGGGTTTGTACCCGATGCTGCTGAACTCGATCTGGTCCCCCTTCATCACTACAATGGAAAAGACCCCCTGCTCGTTGGAGAGCGTTCCCCGACCCTGTCCCTTTACCACAACGCTTACGGATGGGATGCCCTGGAGACTGTCTGCCGTCATTACCACGCCATAAAACTGAACCACGGAGTCCTTCAGTTTGTCAAACTGCGCATGCAGGGTGCAGGGCGCGGACAGGATCATCAGGTATAGCAGATATTTCTTCAAAATGGAGCCAAAAATAAAGTTTATAAACCGGAAATCGCAAACAAATTAAGGATGCTATGAACTAATTTTGCAGCCTGTTTCAACTTTTTAACAAATAATTGCGCATGAGTGTTGAAAAATTGTTAGAAGCACTGAGTACCGTGCAGGAACCTGACCTGGGAAAAGATTTGGTTACCCTGAATATGGTTAAGGATTTATTGACTGAGGGCAATAAAGTTTCCTTTACGGTTACCCTCACGACCCCGGCCTGCCCCCTGAAAGACCGGATTAAAAATGATTGTGTCCGGGCGATTCATACGGTCTATCCCGAAGCCGTTGTACTGGTGAATTTTGTTTCCGATATTAATACGACCAGAAAGGATCAGGATCCGGTTCTGCCGAAAGTAAGGAATATTATCGCCGTGGTCAGCGGCAAAGGAGGGGTGGGAAAAAGTACGGTGGCGTCGAATTTCGCACTTTCCCTGGCGGCCGATGGAGCGAAAGTGGGACTGATGGATGCGGACATTTACGGTCCCAGCCTGCCGATCATGTTTGGTGTCAGGGGAGAGCGCCCCATGATGAAAAACGTAAACGGGAAAGGCATGATCCTGCCTCTCGAGAAATACGGTATCCGTCTCATGAGCATTGGTTTGCTCATCGACGAAAAAAATGCCGTGGTCTGGCGGGGACCCATGGTCAGCAGCGCCATCAGGCAATTTATTTCGGAAGTTTACTGGGATGAACTGGATTATCTGGTCATCGACATGCCTCCCGGCACCGGTGATATCCATCTGACGCTGATGCAGGCAGTTCCCGTAACGGGGGCCATTGTGGTGACTACTCCGCAGGACGTGGCGCTTGCAGATGCAAAAAAAGCCATTGCCATGTTTGCGCAGGCACAACTGAAAACTCCGGTCATCGGACTGGTAGAGAACATGAGCTATTTTATCGCCGGTGATGCACCGGAGAATAAGTACTATATTTTTGGAAAAGAAGGCGGAAAAAGACTTGCAGAAGAATATGATATTCCATTTCTCGGGCAAATTCCGTTGATACAAAGTATCCGGGAAGGGGGAGATGAAGGCGTTCCTGTTATGCTTGGCAAAGATGCAGCCGCCCGGAAAGCTTTTAGTGAATTTGCCGGCAATGCAGCGCGCAGTATTGCCATGATCAATGCCAATATCAGTACGGAGCGCAGGGCCGAGGTCGTGGTCGGTTGAAAGAGACCCGGGCGCACAGCAGATTGCGCAGGTCATCGAAAAAAAGAAGGGCTGCTCTGGTGTGGCGGTATCAGCGGAGGGTTTTTCATGCACAAAATGCTTTTCTTTGCCGAAACGGATTTCATGAACCGGCAGCAGCTTATCAGCCTCATCCTGCAAAAGGGAAATTATTTATGTGTGGGCCTGGACACGGATGTTGACCGGGTACCGGCTTTTTTGCAATCATCCTCAGATCCTGTTTTTGAGTTCAACCGCCGGATCATTGATGCCACAAAATCGTTCTGCGTAAGCTATAAAATCAATACCGCTTTTTATGAAGTACGGGGTTCAAAAGGCTGGGACAGTTTACAAAAAACAGCTGATTATATTCCGGCTTCCCATTTCAAAATTGCCGATGCCAAGCGGGGGGATATCGGGAATACCTCGGCTCAGTATGCCAAAGCTTTTTTTGAAACGCTTTCCTTCGACGCGGTAACGGTTGCTCCCTACATGGGAGAAGACAGCGTAAAACCTTTTCTTGAACATCAGGACAAGTGGACCATCCTGCTGGGGCTCACCTCCAATACGGGCGCCAGGGATTTTGAATTGCAGCCTGGAGAAAACGGGCTATTGTATGAAGAAGTGCTTCGTAAAGCCTCCCGGTGGGGCACAACCGAAAACCTGATGTTCGTGATAGGGGCCACGCGGGCAGACTGGTTTACCCGGATCCGGAACCTCACCCCGGATCATTTTTACCTGGTGCCGGGCGTGGGTGCACAGGGTGGGAGTCTGAAAGAAATTTCTGAAAAAGCGCTGAATCCAGATTGCGGTTTACTGGTCAATGCCAGTCGCGCCATTATCTATGCGTCTCCCGGAGAAGATTTTGCTGAAAAAGCAGGGGAAGCGGCCCTTTCTTATACGACTGAAATGCGAGGTTACTTAGAGCATGCCGGGCTGCTCTGATCAGCAGTCATACTACTTACAGATTATTTTCTCTTTCAATTTTTTGCTATTTCTTTGAAGGCAGTTTTGCCGGAACGGCTTTTTATATGAATAGAAAGATCCCGGACAGGGAATATGTGCAGTGGCTAAAAGTACTGAAGCAAAAAGTTCTGCAGGCACAGTTAAAAGCGGCGGCTGCGACTAATAGGGTTTTAATCAGGCTATATTGGGAATTAGGCAGGGAAATAACGGAGCGCGAAAAGGAGTTTTCTTATGGTGAAAATTTCTTAGCTAAAGTAGCTGCCGACCTTAGCCACGAATTCCCGGAAATAAAAGGCTTTTCCCGGAGAAACCTAAAACACTCAGACGACAATCCCTCCATTGGGATTTTACTTTGCCGGACTAAAGACAAAATAGAGGCAGAATACGCCCTCCGCGACCTGAATAAACCTATTGGTGTCAGTTCATTTGAATTGTCTAATATTATTCCGGAGAATCTGAAATCACAATTGCCTTCGATAGAAGAAATGGAAAAGAAATTACTTGGGAAGAATGAATTGTGATTAATTTATCAGGTTTGCCATTTTAACATTGAATGGCTCAGGCTGATCTACATAAAAAAAGCACCGGGATAACCGGTGCTTTTTTTGAACGGGAAACGGATTACAAGTTGACTTCCGTGTCATTATCATTGTCCTTATCCTTATGCTTATTCTTATCCTTGTTTTTATTTTTGGAATGATTATCATTGTCATTATCTCCCGGATCAACCGAAGTATCACCCGCGTTGGCGATCCGGATCTTCCCGAAGCTGCTCTTGATTTTGATCCTGGCGTTTCCGCTTCCGGAACTGCCGGAGAAATCCTTATCGAATTTTGGTCCCATGTTATCGTCCTCCCTTTCTTCTGAGATAGTAATACCTGAACTGTTCCTGAAGGTTCCGAAATTGGTATGCACATTGAAACTGGCGGAAAGGTTTTCGGGAATATTCAGCCGCACGTTGGAATAGGATTCAAAGAGATTCAGATCTTTTATGGAATTGTCAACGGAAATCTCAACGTTATTGCAAAACTCCGCATGGATTTTGGCATTGCCGGTAACATTTTCGATAAAGGATCTGCTGTTGAACTTAAAAGTAACATCCGGATCGATAACCGGCCCTATGTCTGCACTGCCGAACTCAACATGCAGGGTGCGGGCATTGCTCAGTTTCCCCGTGATGAGTTCTCCGAATTTACTGACCAGGTTGACCGGACCGGTAAAATTTCCGATGTTGATCTTCCCAAAACTATTCTCAATGCTCAGTGGATTTCCGGAGGGCATAACGATCTTATAATCTATATAGAATTTGCGCTGGTCATCGCCCCACCTGTTCTTTTTTCCATTGCCCGTTTTACCCATATTGCCGATGTTTGTTTTGAAAGAAATCTGGTTTCCGGCCCGTTTGTCGGAAACGCTGATCTCGTCCATCATTTTCTGCGCTTTTTCATCTGAAGATGCGTTTACCACAATTTCAATGTTCACCTGGATTTCATTTTTATCCCAGGTACTGACGGCCACATCTCCGAAAGAATTCTCGATGGATAATTTCTCATCACTGCTTACGGTGTAGGATTTACTGATATTTTTTCTGTGTTCTCCATCATTTCCCGTAGCGGCGGTGCTGAGCAGGGGAGCCAGCAGGAAAGCCAGTATGGTAGCGAGTTTAAACGGATTCATATGCTTTTTCATACGCTGATTTTTTGGAATGCTTGATTTGTTTAATAATATTCAGTTGTTTATTCAGTAAGCCAATCTGAAGTTTAAGATTATAAATCATGGCTTCAATCAATTGTTCCCTGTTGGGGTTTTTAGGGAGCTGCGTTTTTAATGTCTGGTAAACGCTGTCCAGTTTGTTCACGTCGCCTGAAAACTTTTTATAGAGCAGGGGTTCATCCTTTTGTAAAGTTTTCAGTTCATCGTGTTTGATTTCTATGAGTTTGGAATAATAATACATCTCTTCGGAATAACCTTTTTGTCCGGATTCAGCGGATTCGTTTGTTTTCCCCGCACCCTCTTTCGCGGATGCACCTGCCTGGGCATCGGCAGTTTCCGGGTTGATTGCTGAAGCCGTGTCCGGAACCGGATTTGTTTTTGCTTTCCCACTCTTATCCAATGCCGCGGGTTGTTGATTGGCGGCAACCGGCTGCGATGATGATTTCTGATGAAGCGAAAAATAAAGCCATCCGGATGCACAAATCAGTACAACTGCTGCAGCAGCGGAAAGCCAGCGCCGGAGGGGCAGGGAACGGATGGGCGCTTCTTTCTTCACTTCCGCACCCTGCATGCGATCCCGGATTTTATCCCAGAGTTCCGGCGCCGGTGATTCATCATCGAACTGATCCCGGTGATCCTGAACAAATTTTTCCAAATGGCCGCTCATAATAAGCCTCCTTGTTTTATTAATTGTAATAATTTCTGTTTTGCGCGCATATATTGTGTTCTTACGGTTACGTGCGAGACCTGCAGGATCTCAGCGATCTCCTCCTGGTCATATCCTTCAAAGAGATGCAGGGTTAATACCGTCCGGTATCCGTTGGGTAGTTCCTTCACTGCTTTTTTTATCTCTTCCACTTTGTACTCTAAGCCGCGTTCATCATAAACCTCTTCTTCGGGTAAATAGCCAATCGTCGTTTTCTCCATATCAATAATCGTCATCTTTCTTTTCCTCAATGCATTGATGGATTTGTTGATCACGATCCGTTTGAGCCAGGCTCCAAAGGTGGACTTGTATGCAAAACTTCCGATGGCGGCAAAAGCATCACAAAAGGATTCCTGCAGCACATCTTCCGCATCTCCGCTGTTATTCATAATACGCAGGCTCGTATTATACATAGCTTTGGAATATTTCTGATACAATTCGCTAAAGCCCCGGGGATCACCCTGCCTGCAGCGCTCCACCAGTTCATCGCGTTGTATCGGTGCGGTTAACTCCAAGAGTTTGGTTTTGTTTTCTGTATATTAAGTACACAAAGAAAAGAAGGATGTTGCATCGTACTGCTGGGGCTGTAATGCGGATCGAAAAAAGCCTTGTAACATATTAATAATCACCTATTTGTATTTTTTATTATTTATCCTCCGCGACAGGCATAAGAATGGTTTTGCCCATAGCGGCCTTCATTGTTTATTTTCGCATTCAACAAATTTACCCATGGCTGCAAAAACCGATCTTTTCCAAAGTCCGGATTATTTCCTGCTGGATGAATTGCTGACGGAAGAACATAAACTCATCCGTGACTCCGTAAGAGCGTACGTAAAGAAAGAGATCAGTCCGCTGATCGAAGACTACGCGCAAAGAGCTGAATTCCCGCAGCAGGTTGTTCCGCAGCTGGGCGCGCTGGGCTGCTTTGGGCCAACCATACCGGAAGTTTATGGAGGTGGAGGACTGGATTATATCAGCTATGGCCTGATGATGCAGGAACTGGAGAGAGGGGACAGCGGGATACGTTCCACAGCCTCGGTGCAGGGTTCCCTCGTGATGTTTCCGATCCACGCGTATGGTTCGGAGGAAATGAAAAAAAAGATGCTTCCGAAGCTGGCCTCCGGAGAGTGGCTGGGTTGTTTCGGCCTCACCGAACCCGATCATGGTTCCGATCCCGGCGGTATGCTCAGCAATATCCGCGATGCCGGAGATCATGTTGTGCTGAACGGAAGCAAAATGTGGATCAGCAATGCTCCCTTTGCCAGGATTGCGGTGGTTTGGGCAAAAGATGAGGCGGGAGAGATCAGGGGAATGGTGGTGGAGCGCGGAATGGAAGGGTTCAGTACGCCAGCCACACACGGTAAATGGAGCCTTCGCGCTTCTGCTACCGGTGAACTGGTTTTTGACCAGGTGAAAATTCCAAAAGCCAATCTTTTTCCGGATATCCGCGGATTGAAAGGACCGCTGAGCTGTTTAACGAAAGCACGTTTTGGAATTGCCTGGGGATCGGTTGGTGCAGCTATGGATTGCTATGATACTGCGCTGCGTTACAGTAAGGAGCGGGTGCAGTTTGATCGCCCGATTGCCGGTTTTCAGCTGCAGCAAAAAAAACTTGCGGAGATGATTACCGAAATCACCAAGGCGCAGTTAATGAACTGGCGGCTGGCGGTATTGATGAATGAAAAGAAAGCAACTCCTGCACAGGTGTCCATGGCTAAACGGAATGGATGTGAAATTGCGGCCAATATTGCCCGCGATGCACGTCAGATTTTAGGCGGGATGGGCATTACGGGCGAATATCCGGTCATGCGGCACATGATGAATATGGAAAGCGTACTCACTTATGAAGGAACGCATGATGTGCATTTGCTGATAACGGGGATGGATGTGACGGGGCTGAATGCTTTTAAATAGGTTGACGGTTGACAGTTGACGGTTGACGGACTTTATGTGAATCATAGAAATTGAATACAGTCAGATTGATGCATCTGAAGTCCGTCAACCGTCAACTGTCAACCGTCAACCCCAATGCTGTAAAGATTAAACTTAACAAACTCCAATGCGCATATTTCTCATCGGCTTCATGGGTTCGGGTAAAACATATTGGGGAACCAGGATTTCAGAATCCCTGAAGATCCCGTTTTACGATCTGGATGCCGTTATTGTAAATGAAGAGGGTATGACCGTGCCGGAGATATTCAAGGTAAAAGGAGAAGAATATTTCCGGTACAGGGAAAAGCAGGTGCTGGAGGAACTGGTTACCAAAAATGAAAGTTTTGTGCTTTCCGCAGGAGGAGGAACACCCTGCTTCTTCAATAATATTAAATTCATGAAGCGGCATGGAAAAGTGATCTGGCTGAATACATCCACCAGCATGCTGAAACACCGGTTAATGAAAGAACGGCTGACCCGTCCCCTGTTACGCGATATCTCAGAAGCCGGTTTGCACAGCTATATTGTGCGCAAACTGGGAGAACGCAAAATGTATTACGAGCAGGCAGATTTTACCGTGCTGGAGGATAATATTTTGCTGGATCCGCTAATTTCGCTGCTGCAGGATAAGTAGTAGTTGACAGTTGACAGTTTATTTCCACAACTGTCAGCTGCCAGCCGTCCTCCGTACATTCAAACATAATTCTGAATAATAATGAACAAACTTTTTCTGACTTTTGCATCCATCGCAGGTGCCATTGCAGTTCTCTTAGGCGCCCTGGCTGCACATCAGCTTCGCCAGCATTTGTCTGCCACAGCGCTGGAGGTTTTTGAAACGGCAGTGCGATATCAGTTTTACCATGTATTTGCCCTGCTCGCAGTGGGCATTATCAGCGAGCGGATTCCGGGGAAATGGATCAATCGATCCGGAAGCTGTTTTATCGGAGGCATCCTGCTGTTTTCCGGTTCGCTCTATATGATTTCTGCGCTGATGGCGGCAGGAACTTCCGTACCGGCGGGCCTGGGTATCCTGACTCCGCTGGGCGGACTGTTTTTTATTTTGGGATGGATTTTTCTTGCGATCGCTTTGCTGAAAGGGCGTTCCTCCTGAAGGGGATGATTATTTAAGAAACGAAACCCGGGTTTCTTATCTTTGTCATCATGGCTCAGCGTGCTAAAAAGAAGAAAAACCGCTCCTCCGGCCCGGCATCCCTGAAAACTGAAAAGGAAGCTAAACTGACCGTTTCCCAGGTTGTCCGGGACGAGCGTACGCATAAAATATCGGGTGCGGTATTCCTGTTGTTCTCGATTTTTCTTTTCATCGCATTTACCTCCTACCTGTTTACCTGGAGAGAAGACCAGTCGGTCGTTCGCGGAATTTCCGTTTTTTCAAACTCTCCGAATAATAAAGTAGCTAATCTGCTGGGAAGCCTCGGTGCGCATGTGTCCGATTTTTTCTTTTATAATGGCTTTGGTATCGCCAGTTACTTTATCTGTTCCTTTTTCTTTATCGTCGGAGCCAACTGGCTTTTTGCAAAAAAAGTATTCTCTATCCGGCGCAATCTCCGGTATGTGATCATCGGAGTCATTTATGTTTCCACGGCTGCCGCTTTTTTTACACGCGGTATCTCCTTTCCCTGGGGTGGCGCTTTTGGAGATTTGCTGAGCAACTGGATGATTCGTTTCCTGGGTAAAGTAGGTACAGCCTGTGTCCTCTTTGCAGCCGCGCTGGCGTATTTTATCTGGCGTTTTAATCCCGAATTCAAAGTGCCTGACCTGTCAAAAAAGGAAAAATCTCCTGCCTTGCTAACGATGAATGATCCGGACGAAGAGGGCGCTTTATTATTTGTGGAAGAACCTTTGCCCAAAAACAGGAAAAATAAACTCAATAAGGAAGAAAACATTCCGCTGATCTTTCCCGGTGATGAAAATCAACCGGATACAACCCCGTTTATAAGTGAAGAAGTAAAACCCCGGCTACCGGTACCACCGGTCATTCCCCCGCGAATTACCGGGAAAGGACAGGGTGGAGGCAATCCTCTGGAACTGGAGATCAAAGCCATTCCGGTGCCGGAACCGGAAGAGGACTTATTTGCAGAACCCGGTATGAAACCCGATAAGCTGCCGGATTATGAACCCACGCTGGATCTGAAATCGTATAAATATCCCACCCTGGACCTGCTGGGATTACATGGGAATGACCGCATTATTCAGGATCCGGCTGAACTGGAAGCAAACAAAAATCAAATCATCAGCACCCTCAAAAACTACGATATCGATATTCAGAAGATCAGTGCCACCGTGGGACCCACCGTAACGCTGTATGAAATCGTCCCTTCTCCCGGCGTGCGTATTTCGAGAATTAAAAACCTGGAGGATGATATCGCGCTGAGTCTGGCTGCCCTGGGAATCCGCATCATTGCGCCCATACCCGGCAAAGGAACCATTGGTATTGAAGTTCCGAATGTGAAGAAAACGGTGGTGAGTATGCGCACACTGCTGGCTTCCGAAAAATTTCAGCACAGTCCGTTTAACCTGCCCATTGCTATCGGAAAAAAGATCGATAACGAAAATTTTATCGTTGATCTGTCCACGATGCCCCATCTGCTGATGGCCGGTGCTACAGGACAGGGGAAATCGGTAGGGGTAAATGCGATTCTTGTTTCCCTGTTATATAAAAAGCATCCGTCCCAACTGAAACTCGTGCTGGTGGATCCAAAGAAAGTGGAACTGAGTCTCTACCGAATCATAGAAAAACATTTTCTTGCAAAGCTCCCCGGCGAGGAAGAGCCGATCATTACGGATACCAAGAAAGTGGTCTATACGCTGAACGCGCTCTGCATAGAAATGGATAACCGCTACGACCTGCTGAAGGAGGCCGGAACGCGCAATATCCGGGAATACAACGATAAATTCATCAAACGCAAGCTCAATCCGCAGAAAGGGCATCAGTACCTGCCCTTTATCGTATTGGTGATTGATGAATTTGCAGATCTGATCATGACCGCCGGAAAAGAAATTGAAATGCCGATTGCCCGCCTCGCGCAACTGGCACGTGCGGTGGGTATCCATCTTATCATAGCCACCCAGCGGCCCTCGGTAAATATTATCACGGGAACCATCAAAGCCAACTTCCCGGCAAGGATCGCTTTCAAAGTCTCTTCCAAAATAGATTCCCGCACCATTCTGGACACCGGAGGCGCCGAACAGCTGATTGGCAAGGGAGATATGCTGGTTTCCTATAACGGGGAAATCACTCGTCTGCAGTGCGCTTTCGTCGACACACCCGAAGTGGAGGAAATTGCCGAATTCATCGGTAAGCAGGCCGGTTATCCGCAGGCCTTTTTACTCCCCGAATATGTGGATGAAAAAGAACTGGAATCCAGGGGGGACTTCGATGCAAATAACCGGGACCCGCTGTTTGAAGAAGCGGCCCGCCTCATTGTGCAAAATCAGGTGGGCTCCACCTCGCTTTTACAACGGCGGATGAAACTGGGCTATAACCGTGCGGGAAGGCTTATGGACCAGCTCGAAGCAGCCGGTGTGGTGGGGCCGAACCAGGGCAGCAAGGCCCGTGAAGTAATCATTAAGACTGAACTCGAATTATCTCATTATTTGAATGGATTAACTGAATGATTGTCAGGAATTAATTCCCCGGATTCGCCTGGCATACCGATTGCAAAAGGAATGGGTTATCTTGCGCCTTCTTTTTTCTTACAATAAGCGAATATGAAAATATTACTATCTGTTCTGACAGGAATTATCGTATCAGTGAGTTGTTACGGACAGAATAACAGTCTGGGACATAGCGATCCGGAAGCCAAGCAGATCCTCGATAAAGCCAGCGCAAAAATCAAGTCCTTTAAAGCTATACAGGCCAATTTCACTTTGGAAGTGCAGGACGACCAGGGGAATTCCCAGGGCATCAAAAAAGGAACGATCCTGATGAAAGGGAATAAATATAAAGTGAACCTGACGGGTCAGGAAATTTACAACAATGGCAAAACCAACTGGACCTACGATAAATCCGCTAACGAAGTCACGATTACAAAACCCGATCCTTCTTCCAATTCACTGGCTTCCCCACAAACCTTACTTACAAATTTTTACGATAAGGATTTTTTATACAAAATGAACGGAGAACAAAAGATGGGCGGTAAGACCGTACAGGAAATTGAAATGACGCCCACCGACAAAACCCGGAATTTCCATAAGGTCTACCTTTATATCGATAAGAAATCCCATATGGTTACCTCCGGGAAACTCCTGGACAAGAATGGCAACCGCTATATCTATACCCTCAATAATCTCAACGGCAAAGCATCGATCAGCGATGCGAGTTTTGTTTTTGACAAATCAAAATACCCGGGCGTGGAGGAGATAGATCTGAGAAATTGACAATTGACAATTGACAATGGACAATGGACAATGTATGAGTTGATTCCATTTCTCCGGCCATTGTTCGCTTTTCACTGTCAATTGTCCATTGTCCATTGTCCATTGTCAATTATTCTCCCCCCACCGAAAACTATCCCACTCAAATCCCGCCAAATCAATTACCCGGTCAACAACGGTTCCGGCAATTTCAGCAATAGTTTTGGGCTTGCTGTAAAAGGAAGGGGAGGCGGGGCAGATAATTCCGCCGGCCATTGTCAGCGTTTCCATATTGCGGATATGAATGAGATTAAAAGGATTATCCCGCACTACGCAGATCAATTTTCTTCTCTCCTTCAGGATCACATCTGCGGCTCTCGTGATCAGATCGCTGGAAATGCCGGAGGCAATCCTGCCCAGTGTTCCCATGGAACAGGGAATTATTATCATCGTATCGTACCGTGCGGAACCTGATGCAAAAGGAGCGGAGAAATCATCCGTGGAATAGAGCGTCACCGGTAACTGCTTATAATCCTGGTTTTCCAGTTCCGTTTCCCATACGGTACGCGCATTAACCGTCATTATTACGGATAATGCCGACCACTGGCTGGGGATCTTCAGCAGTTTGCCAATCAATTGACTGGCATAAATTGCCCCGCTGGCTCCGGTTATAGCTATTACGACCTTTCTCATTTTTTTTTAAAAAATTCTGCTGATAACAAATTAACTGATTTTCAATTGATATGAATCAATTTTATATCAATAGGTCAAAAAGGATTTGTAATAGATATTTTTTCTTTGGTTAAAAATTTTATATTTGACTTTTCATAGGATAAGGTTTAATGGTTAATGGTATTTGATTAGTGCGGGCCTCCCTTCAACAAGGAGGTCTTTTTTTTGCCGCACGATTCCCAATCATCTTATCCGGGAAACTATTTCATTTTTCGTTAGCAATCAACTCCATTTTTTCAGCAAGAATTGCCATCTTAGCGTGAACTTCCTGATTTGAGAATGGCAAGATGGGAAGGATCCCATTTTTGCCGGGGAATTTTAACCATACCCGGCGTAAAAAGTGCGGAAGCCTGAAGTCGCAGAAAAATCCTGCGCGTCCGGTTAGCTTTGATCGTAATGATCCGGTCAAAGCCCGCCTTATTATAAATACCCAGGCAAAAAATATTCACAAAATAACGCCCTCCTGGCAACAGGAGCTGAACCTGATTATTTACCGGCAGATAAACCTGCCTGATAATACCGGCTCCACGCCGGTCGTACCGGTCAAAAATCAGATAGACCGAATCGATGCGGCTTTGGCGGTCTGCTGCATTCTGAAGACTGATCACGACCGTGCCTGAATCTTTTTTTGGGATCTTTTCTGAATAACCGAAGCTATTGAACGAGGTCATCAGCAACAGGGATAATATGGTGGTGTTTACAGGATGCAATCAGTTTTATTCAGCTTTCATGGGCCATTCAGATTGCGAAGCAGGCTGCCGGAAATTCGGCGCAAAGGCAGCATTGAGTCCGGAACCTCCCTGCATAACGAAAAAAGCCGGGCTTTATGCAAGCCCGGCTGGAATAGATTCGTAACTCCTTATGCCTCAGCCATATCCGGAATGGTCTCTACTTTATAATCTCCGGCGTCCAGTTTCTTCTTTGTAGCCTCAAAGGCGTCCAGGGTAGCCTGGATATCCTCATCGGTATGAACCGATGTCGGAATGAGCCGGTAAATGATATGTCCTTTCGGGATAACGGGATACACGACGATGGAACAGAATATGCCATATTTCTCACGCAGGTCCATGACCATGGAAGTGGCTTCCGGAATATCACCTTTCATATAAATCGGCGTTACCACCGAATCGGTTTTACCAATATCAAATCCCTTTCGTTTCAATCCCTCCTGCAGCTTAAGCGCATTCTTCCAGAGTTTTTCTTTTAAGGCAGGATTATTACGCAATAACTCCAGTCTTTTTAAATTACCGAGTACAAAAGCCATGGGCAGGCTTTTCGCAAAGATCTGGCTTCGGATATTATACCGGATATAATCAACCACCGGTTTATCCCCGGAAACAAAACCGCCGATGGATGCCATGGATTTTGCAAAAGTGGAAAAATATAGATCGATACCCTGTTGAACACCCTGTTCTTCTCCTGCACCGGCGCCCGTTTTACCGAGGGTTCCAAAGCCATGGGCATCATCCACCAGCAGGCGAAAACCGTATTTCTTTTTCAGGACAACAATTTCCTTTAAACGACCCTGATCGCCGGCCATTCCAAACACACCTTCCGTGATGACCAATACGCCTCCGGAACCCTGTTTCTCAATCAATGCGTTGGCCCGGATCATTTGTTTTTCAAAATCAGCAATATCGTTGTGTTTAAAAACAAAGCGGTGTCCTGCGTGCATTCTTAATCCGTCAATAATACAGGCATGACATTCGGCATCATAAACAATCACATCATGACGGCCCGATAAAACATCCACGATACTCAGCATACCCTGATAGCCGTAATTGAGTAAACAGGTATCTTCCTTCTTTACAAATGCCGAAAGTTCATTTTCCAGTTGTTCATGCGCATCGGTATTCCCGCTCATCATGCGTGCACCCATGGGAGTGGCAAGTCCGTATTTCGCAGCTGCTGCCGCATCTGTTTTTCTTACTTCCGGATGATTGGCAAGTCCGAGATAATTATTCAGGCTCCAGACGATCATTTCCTTGCCGCGAAATTTCATATGGCTGCTGATTTCTCCTTCCAGTTTCGGAAAGGCAAAATATCCGTGCGCTCTTTTGCGGTGCTGCCCGATCGGCCCCTGATCCTGAATGAATTTCTCAAAAATGTCTGCCATCTGAACGGTAGTTGAATTAAAAATTGACGTAAAAATAATGCTTTTGGGGAACAGGACAAGCCGGAAAATGGGAATACATTTGCGAAAACAATTTGAAATGATTAGAAAATACCTGACCGGACTGCTTTTTATTCCTTTCTTTTTTGTACTGCGCGGATACGGGCAAAGCGCAGGTGTTGGCTTATCGAGACCTAAATTGGTGGTGGGCATCGTGGTGGATCAGATGCGCTGGGATTATCTTTACCGGTATTATAACCGGTACGGTGAAGGCGGATTTAAACGGTTGATAAATCAGGGATTTTCCTGCGAGAACACACTCATCAATTATTTACCTTCTTATACAGCAGTGGGCCATACCTGCATATTTACCGGTTCCGTGCCGTCCATTCATGGGATTGCAGGAAACGACTGGACGGATCAGCTGACCGGAAAACACGTCTATTGCACAGACGACAGTACGGTCCAGACGGTTGGTGCACCGCCTGCTCCCGACGGAAAAATGTCGCCGCGAAATCTGCTGGTCAGCACGGTAACAGATGAATTGCGGATAGCAACCAATTTCCAGAGCCGTGTTGTCGGCGTATCATTAAAAGACCGGGCCGCAATTTTACCTGCCGGTCATGCTGCCAATGCCGCATTCTGGCTGGATGATGCCAGCGGAAGATTTATTACCAGTACGTATTATATGGATCGCCTGCCCGACTGGGCTGAAAAATATAATAATGATAAGAATATTAGCTGGCTGATCGCGGATGGCTGGAAAACTTTGTATCCGGTGAATACTTATACGGAAAGCGATACGGATAATCAGCCGTACGAAGGAAAACTCAGCGGAGAATCTGCGCCGGTTTTTCCGCACGATGTAAAAGCAGCCTATGCAAAAAATCACGGATCATTCCGGAGCACGCCTTTCGGGAACACACTTACGCTGGATTTTGCACGTGCTGCACTGGATGGATACCAGTTGGGCCGGGGTCCGGCAACCGATTTTCTAACCATCAACTGCGCGTCCACAGATTATGTCGGGCATCTTTTTGGTCCGAATTCCATTGAAGTGGAAGATACTTATCTGCGGCTCGATAAAGATCTGGCTGCCTTTTTTTCCATGCTGGACGAAAAAGTAGGAAAGGGTCAGTGGCTGGTTTTTTTAACGGCGGATCATGGCGCTGCAAATGCTGTTGGTTTTATGCAAAAACACCGGGAGCCGGCTGATTTTTTTAACTCAAAAAATATTGTTGATACGCTGGATAAACTGATTCAGCAAAAGTATGGAATAGACAAAGCCATCCGCTCTGCAGAAAATTTCCAGATCGGGTTTGAACTGAAAAAAGTGGAAGAAGCGAACGCGGATTTTTCCGGAATCAAAGCACTTGTGGTGGATTTCCTGAAAAAACAACCCGGCATAAATTATGCGGTGGACATTGACCGGCTCCAGGATGCGCCCATTCCCGAACCGATAAAAACGATGATCCGCAACGGATATAATTATAAACGCAGCGGGCAGGTGCAGGTGGTATTTGATCCCGGCTGGCTGGAAACCTACGCGCATACCGGAACCACACACGGGTCCTGGAACCCCTATGATACACATATTCCATTACTGTTTCTCGGCTGGAATATTCAACCCGGAAGTTCCAATGCAACTGTGCACATGACGGATATTGCCCCCACAGTGGCGGCGCTTTTACATATTCAAATGCCGAACGGCTGTATTGGCGTGCCGATTACGGATCTGATGAAAAAATGACCGGCCATTCCGGGGTTTCGG
>Ga0157370_10000176_pt1 | contig 79656 bp, 69 predicted proteins | sample C35metaG_FD_113463 | JGI IMG/M metagenome (GOLD analysis project Ga0157370, IMG submission 113463) | Corn rhizosphere microbial communities from Kellogg Biological Station, Michigan, USA - C3-5 metaG | ecosystem: Host-associated > Plants > Roots > Rhizosphere > Soil | place: USA: Michigan...
GGCCGTTCATCGTGTTCTTCGACTGGAACAAGTCGGATATCACGCCGGAGGCTGCTTCGATCCTCGACAATGCGGCGCAAGCCTACAGCACGACGGGCCAGGCCCAGATCATGCTGGCCGGCTACACCGACACGTCGGGCTCGGCGAGCTACAACATGGGTCTGTCGCAGCGTCGTGCCGACGCGGTGAAGGCCTACCTCGCCGGCAAGGGCGTTCCGGATGGTGTCATGACCACCCAGGCGTTCGGCGAGACCAAGCTTCTCGTGCAGACCGCCGACGGTGTGCGCGAGCCGCAGAACCGCCGCGTGGAGATCACCTTCGGTCCGAATTCGGGCCAGTAAGGAAAGCCTTCACGGCAAAGAATTGGGGTCGGCCAGCAATGGCCGGCCCCTTTTCTTTTGTCTGGTCGGGCAGGCTGAGCGGCCGTCGTCGCAGCGAAAGCTAAGGCCCGGACCCTGGATCCACCCTTGACCGACGCAGCGAGACCCGGCGAAGGAGATGGATGCCAGCCTCCGCCGGCCTGACGATGGACGATATCGAAACTCAGCGCAGCGGGTAGCGCGCGACCGCCTCGTAGCGCGCGCCATGATGGCCGAGCCGGCTTTCGAACAGGAAGAAGGCGTCGGGCGATACCGGCACGCTCGATAGGCCCGCGACGCGCGCCAGGAACGGCTCGACCGGCCCCGCTTGCTTCCCCAGCCGCGCCAGCGTGATATGCGGTTTGAACGCACGCTGTTCAGGTCTGGCACCCGCCGCGATCAGCGCGCGGTTGATGCGGTCATGAAGCTGCTGCAGCGCCTCGTCGGGCGCGATCCCGGCCCATAGGCTGTGAACCTGCCCCTTATGGTCGAACGCGCCGGCACCCTGCAGCGTGATCGTCGGGCGCGGCCGGTCGACCGCGCTGAGCGCATCGGCAATATCCTCGGCCTGATGGCGGTCCGCGTCGCCGATGAAGCTCAAGGTCAAATGGAGCTGATCGTCGTCCTGCCAGCGTGCGCCGGGCACGCCGCCCATCAATCCAAGCAGCGCGGATCGCATCTCTTTGGGCGGCCGCAAAGCAACGAACAGCCGATGCATGACAATCACTTAGAGGCTGTTGCGACAGACCGCGACCGCTTTCGCTTGAAAAGCCTCTCAACTCCCCCGATATTTGCCCCGCGCCGATGTGGCGCATGAGGAGCTATTTCGAGATGGCAAACTGGTCCGACCCCTGGACGAATGGTGCTGCGGCCGCTTCGGTCGACACGCGGACCGCGTCCTATGACGCGGGTCTCAGGTCCTACATGCTTTCCGTCTACAATTATATGGCCTCGGGCGTGCTGCTCACGGGCATCGTGGCGTTGCTGTTCGTGCAGAGCGGCTATGTCAGCCTGCTGTTCAGGCCCGATGGCCACGCTTCCGGCCTCGGCTGGATCGTGATGCTGGCGCCGCTGGGCCTGGTATTCGCGCTTAGCTTCGGCATCGCGCGGCTCAGCGACGTGGCGGCCCAGGCCCTGTTCTGGGCTTATGCGGCGGTGATGGGGCTTTCGCTCTCGACGGTGCTGCTGGTCTATACCGGCTCATCGGTTGCCAACACCTTCTTCGCGACCGCGGGCGGTTTCGCGGGGCTCAGCCTGTGGGGCTACACCACCAAGAAGGATCTGACCGGAATGGGCAGCTTCCTGATCATGGGCGTGTTCGGCCTCCTGATCGCGATGCTGCTGAACATGTTCCTCCAGTCGGGTCCGCTCGGCCTGGTGATCAGCCTGCTCGGCGTGCTGCTGTTCGCGGGCCTGACCGCCTACGACACGCAGAAGATCAAGAGCATGTATTTCGCGGTCGGCGGCACCGCCTTCGCCCGCAAGTCGGTGATCATGGGCGCGCTGACGCTCTATCTCGACTTCATCAACATGTTCCTATTCCTGCTGCGCCTGTTCGGCGATCGCCGCTAAGCGCTAGCGTCAGACAAGAATGGAAAGGCCCCGCCTCGGCGGGGCCTTTTTTTATGCCCGGCGCCGCTCGGCCAGCCGGTTCTTCAGGAACACGAAATTGCCGATCAGATAACGGCGCGCCATTCGCCGCGGCTCCATCGCGAGGCGATAGAGCCATTCGCTGCGTAGCGCGCGCACCCAGCCAGGCGCGCGCGAGACCCGGCCCGCGGTGAAATCGAGGAAGGCGCCGATGCACATCGTCACGCCCGCGATACGGCGCCAATGGCGTGCGGCGAACATTTCCTGCCGGGGATGGCCCATGCCAACCAGCACCAGATTGGCGCCCGATGCCACGATCCGCTCGAGCAGGGCCGCTTCCTCGCTTTCGCCAAAGAAGCCATGCTGCGTGCCGACGATATGATGGCGCGGATAGCGCGCGGCGAGCACTGCCGCCGCTTCGTCCGCCACGCCTTCGGGGCTTCCGATCAGGAAGACGCGCAGCGCGCAGGTCGCATTGTTCAGCACCGCCGGCGTCAGGTCGGTGCCGTTGAGATTATCGGGGAAGCGGGTGCCGTAGAGGATGCGGCTGCCCAGATCGACGCCGATCCCATCGTTCAGGATCAGGGCATCGGACAGGCTGGCGGCGAAGGCTGGATTGGCGTCCGCCATATTGACCGTGTGCGCGTTGCAGAAGCCGACCATCAGCGGCTCGCCCGCACAGGCCTTGGCATCGATCGCCGCCAGCGCCTGCGCGCGATCGGTCACGTCGACCTGCACCTGTCCGATCTGCCGTTTTGTCATGGCCCCGCTTTGGGTTTGCGGCGCTTGTCCGGCAAGCCCAAATGCGCGCGGAGGAAAGCGATCGCCTGCTCCCACGCATCGGCATAGGCTGCGGGATCGGTTGAAGCGGCCAAGGCCGGCAGACGTAGTATCGGCGCTCCGCCTTGCGTCGGTTGGTCCCCGGCGCCGAACAGGATTCCGCAGCTCAGCCCGGGCTCTGGCGCGGCGGCAAGCTGCGCGACCAGGCCATTGCCCCAGCCGAGCCCGATCGCACCGACCTTGCCCGTGGCGTAGCGATTGGTCGCCAGCCAGCGCAAAGTGGCGACGGCCTCCTCCGGCGACGCAAGCGCGCGCGGAATGCAGGCGACGAACCCCGCGCGCGCCAATGCGTCGGTCAGTCCAAGCGCGAATTGATCGGCGCCGCTCGTATCCGGAATCACCAGCACGGCGGGCTGCGGTCCGTGCGCCTTGGCGGGTACCGCCATATAGCCATGCAGTTCATAGCCCGGCCCGGGCCAGCGCACCGCGCCCACCTTGGGCGGTTCGGGCGGCTTCTTGGCGAAAGCGGGCAGGGCGGCCGCGGCGATCGTCCCGGCGACGAAGGCGCGCCGGCTCGCCAAGGTTAGAAGCTCATCGCGTCATAGATGCGCGATATGTCGCCGCCCCATTCGCCATGGTAGAGATCGAGCAACCGCTCGGCGGGCACCTTGCCGCTGGCGACGATCTCGCGCAGCGGATCGAGGAAGCCGGTCTCGTCGTCGCCCGCCCCGTTGAAGCGCTTGCGCGCGGCGAGGCCTGCGTGCGCGATATCGAGGATGCGCCCCGCCAGCTCGCGGAAGCTGCGTCCGTCGGGCGCGCGCGTGGCAAGGCCCAGGCGCGGCACCTCGTCGCGGATGCGCTGATGCTCCTCGATCGACCAGTCCTTGACCTCGTCCCAAGCCGCATCGAGCGCGGCCTGATCATAGAGCAGGCCGACCCAGAAGGCCGGCAGCGCACAGATCCGATTCCACGGCCCGCCATCGGCGCCGCGCATCTCGAGGAAGCTCTTGAGGCGCACCTCGGGAAAGGCGGTCGAAAGATGGTCGTTCCAGTCGGCGATGCGCGGGCGCTCGCCCGGCAGCTCCGGCAGCTTGCCCTCGAGGAAATCGCGGAACGACAGGCCGGCCGCGTCGATATAGCCGCCGTTGCGGAAGGCGAAATACATCGGCACGTCGAGCATGTAATCGGCGTAGCGTTCGTAGCCGAAGCCGTCCTCGAACACGAACGGCAGCATGCCGGTGCGTGCAGGATCGGTATCGGTCCAGATATGGCTGCGATAGGAAAGATAGCCGTTGGGCTTGCCCTCGGTAAACGGCGAGTTGGCGAACAAGGCGGTCGCAAGCGGTTGCAGCGCCAGGCTGACGCGGAATTTCTGCACCATGTCGGCCTCGCTCGAATAATCGAGGTTGGTCTGGATGGTGCAGGTGCGCAGCATCATGTCGAGGCCGAGATCGCCGACGCGCGGCATGTGCCGCAGCATGATCGCGTAGCGCCCCTTGGGCATGATCGGCAGTTCGGCGCGGGTCTTGTCGGGCCAGAAGCCGAGACCCAGGAAGCCGATGCCCAATTGCTCGCCAATCTCTTTCACCTGGCGCAGGTGGCGGCCGGTTTCGGCGCACGTCTCGTGCAGATTGTCGAGCGGCGCGCCCGAAAGCTCGAACTGGCCCGCAGGCTCCAGGCTGACATTGCCGTCGGGCCCGGCAAGCGCGATGACATTGTCGCCCTCGTTGATCGGTTCCCAGCCGAACTTGGTCAAGCCGGTCAGCAGCGCGCGGATGCCGCTCTTCTCGTCATAGGAAGGGGCGTGATGGTCGGCGCAAGCGTAGACGAATTTCTCATGCTCGGTGCCGATCCGCCATCGTGCGCGCGGTTTCTCGCCTCGCGCGAATACATCGGTCAGATCAGACCGGCTCTCGATCAAGGGGTCGGGGCCGGCCTCTGCCGTACGCGTCGTCATGGCGGGCGCACATATACGTACCGATCGGTTAGCGCCAGTCTCCCGCTTTGCTCATCCAGGCGGAAATTGCAGCGGCCGCCGCGGTCTCGGCGCGCAGGATGCGCGGGCCTAGCGAAATCCCGGTCGCGCCCGGCACGGCACGGATCATTTCCCGCTCCTGCGCGGTGAAGCCGCCTTCGGGGCCGATCAGGATCGCGGTGGGTCCGGCCCTTGCGACTTCGGCGATCGGGAGCCCGCCGGTCTCATCTGCGAACAGCAAGGCGCGGCCCGCATCCCAATCCTTGAGCAGAGCCGGCAATTTCAACGGCTCGCACAATTCGGGGAGGGCCGTCCGGTCGCATTGCTCCGCCGCCTCGATCATGTTGGCGCGCAGCCGGTCGAGATTGAGCCTGTCGATGATCGTGCGCTGGGTGATGACGGGTTGCAGCCGCGCCGCGCCCAATTCGGTCGCTTTCTCGACCAGCCAGTCGATCGGGCCCTTCTTGATCGGCGCGAACAGCAGCCACAGATCGGGCACGTCCTCGCGTGAGCGCAGCCGGCCGGTGAGGCGCAGCGTGACGTTGCGCTTTCCGGTATCGACGACCTCGGCGATCCATTCGCCGGTCTTATCGTCGAACAGCCGCACCGGATCGCCCGCCTTCAGCCGCATCACATTGCCCAGATAATTGGCCTGCGCGCCGTTGAGCGAAAGCGTCATGCCCTCACCAAGCACCTGATCGACGAACAGACGCGGCGTGCTTGCGGGCGGCCAGGCGGGCGTGGCGGGCATGGCCTATTCCTAGGCGCTGCTTCCTCCTCCGTCACCCCAACCAAAATTGGGGTCCATCTCCCGCCGGTCTCGCCTGACACGCCGGCGGGAGATGGGTGCCAGCTTTCGCCGGCATAGCGTTACTGCGAGCTTTGTTCGCTGGACTTTTGGCGCGCAGCCTGTCGCTCCTCGGCGGTGAGCACGCCGTCATGATTGGCGTCGGCGGCATCGAACGCGGCATCGACCCGGGCCTTGGCTTCGGCGGCGGAGACTTTGCCGTCATGATTGGCGTCGGCGTCCGCGAACATCTTGGTCACGCGGTCGGTTATGCGGGGGTTGTCGCCGGTCAGCCTGGTGAAAGCCGCGATCTCGTCCTGTGTGATGTAACCGTCATGGTTGGTGTCGAGCTGCTCGAAGATCATCTGTTCGCGCTGTTCGGCCTGTCCTTTAGACTGAGGGGTCAGATTGCCGTGAGCCTGGCCGCCGGCTTCCTGCGCGAAGGCTGGTGTCACGACCAGCAAAGGCAGTGCGGCGATCAGCAGGCGGTGTGTCATGCGATTCACGGCGGCAATCTCTCCCAAGGGGGCCGCCCTGCTAGGGAAGCCGCGCCGAACCGGCGATGAACGGCTTGTCGGCCGCGGGGGGCTGGGGCAGGGGTAGGCCCGCATGAGCGCGCCGACCGACATCGTCCCCGATAGCGAGCATCGCGGGCTGCTTTCCTATCTGCCGCAACGCGCGCGCGATCTGATCCAGCTCGCGCGCTTCGACCGGCCGATCGGCATATGGCTGCTTTACTGGCCGGGCGCCTGGGCGATTGCGTTGAGCGGCAATGCGGTCGCGCGCTGGAACCTGCTCTTGTGGTTCTTGCTCGGCGCAACCGTGATGCGCGGCGCGGGCTGCGTGTTCAACGACATTGTCGACCGCGATCTCGACCGGAAAGTCGCGCGCACCCGCGAACGCCCGGTGGCGAGCGGGCGCGTCCCGTTGAAGCTTGCCTGGGCCTGGCTGATCGCGCTCTGCCTTGTCGGACTGGTGGTGCTGGTCCAGCTCAACCCGACCGCGGCGATCGTCGCGCTCGCCAGCCTGGCCCCGGTCGCGGCCTATCCCTTCATGAAGCGGATCACCTGGTGGCCGCAGGCGTGGCTCGGCCTCGTCTTCTCGTGGGCGTGCCTGGTCGGCTGGCCGGCGGCGGCGGGCCGGATCGATCCGACCATGTTCTGGCTCTATGCCGGCGCGATCTGCTGGGTGATCGGCTACGACACGATCTACGCATTGCAGGATATGGAGGACGACGCGCTTGCCGGGGTCAAATCCTCGGCCCGCGCTCTGGGCGACAAGGCGCGGGGCGGGGTCGCAACCTTCTATCTGGCCGCGTTGCTTCTTGGGGCGTGGCGATCTGGCGCCTGCGGCCGGAGATGCTGGCGCTCGCCGCCTTGCTCCCAGTCGCGGGCCATATGGCCTGGCAGGTGACGGGCCTGAAGCGCGATGACGGGACGGATGCTTTGATGCGCTTTCGCTCCAACCGCTTCGCGGGCCTGCTGGTGTTCCTCGCCTGCCTGGTGGTGGGGAGCGCGCGTTAGGGTCCGGACTGGATTGCCGCGCCGCCACGCGGCTCGCAATGACGATCCTTTAGGTACGTCGTCATTGCGAGCAAAGCGAAGCAATCCAGTTCCCGACGGATGGTGGTCCTCGCCGCTGACTATCAGGCCGCCAGCTTTTCGATCACCCCCGTGGCATTGTCGATCGCCGAGGCGCGCTGGTCGGGCCCGTAATTGACTCCCTCCGCCACCACGAATTCTGGCGTGATGCCGATGAAGCCGAACACCGATTTCAGATAGGTCTCGGCATGTTCGAGCGCCGCGCCCGGCGAACCCTCGCCATAAAGCCCGCCGCGCGAGAGCGCGACGATCACGCGCCGGCCGCCCGCCAGGCCCTTCGGCCCCTCAGGGCCGTAGGCGAAGGTTTCACCCGAGACGAGGATGCGGTCGATCCAGGCCTTGAGCTGGCTCGGGAGCGTGAAATTGTACATCGGCACGCCGATCACGATCGTGTCGCTGGCCAGGAACTGGTCGAGCAAGGCGCGGCTCTCGGGTGAGGTGGCGGGCAGTTGGCCGAGCGTCAGATGCGCGATCGGCTCGGCGACGAGGTCGCGATAGCTAACCTCGACGTCGGGATCGGCGGCGCGCAACTTCGCCACGACCGCAGCGGAAAGCTGGCGGCTGACCGATCCGTCGCCGGTGATGCTTGAATCGAGGTGAAGCAGTTTCATATTGGATGCCTTTCCGGTATCAGTTTGTTACCGGGGCACTATATGTAACCACGAATTTGCGCCCACAAGGAGGCACTATTTTGTCACCCGAGCACATCGATGTGCCCTTGGCCGATTGCCCCGCCGAGCCGCTGGCGCGGGAGCATATACGTTGCCGCAGCATCACGCCGATCCTGCAGCGGATCGGTGACAAATGGAGCATCCTGATCGTGATGATGCTCGCGCGCGGGCCGCAGCGCTTCAACGAGCTGAAGCGGATGGTCGAGGGCATTTCGCAACGGATGCTGACGCTCAACCTGCGGGGACTGGAGCGCGAAGGCCTTGTCAGCCGCAAGATCTTTCCGACGATCCCGCCCAAGGTCGAATATGCACTGACCGATCTCGGCAATTCGCTCTGCGTCCACGTCATTTCGCTTGGCCGGTGGGCCGAGGATAATTTCGACGCGATCCAGGCCGCACGCGAAGTCTTCGATGCCCGCAATGGCGAAGACGAGCCGCTTCCGTTTACCGGCCATCGCTCCTAAGGGCTTGCCGATGCTCTCCGTCTCCGAAGCCGAAACCAAGGTCGCCGATCTCGTTGCCGCCGCGAAGCGTGCCGGCGCCGACGCCGCCGACGCGGTCTATTATCGCAACGAATCGACCGAAGTGCAGGTGCGCCTCGGCGCGCTCGAGGATGTCGGCCGCTCGGACAGCGAGGAGATCGGGCTCCGCCTGTTCGTCGGCAAGCGTTCGGCAAGCGTGTCCTCGTCCGATCTGTCCAAGGATGCGCTGACCGCCTTGGTCGAGCGCGCCGCGGCGATGGCGCGCGAGGCGCCCGAGGACGAATATGCGGGCCTCGCCCCCGCCGACCGGTTGCTCCTGGGCGAAGCGGTCGACGTCGACGCGGACGATGGGCAGGATCCCTCGCCCGCCAGCCTCAAGGAGCGCGCGCTCGCTGCCGAGGATGCGGCGCGCGCGGTTGCAGGCGTCACCAACAGCGAAGGCGCGGGTGCCAGCGCGGGGCGGACCTTGATGGCGCTCGCCACCTCGACCGGCTTTGCGCGGGGCTCGGTCAGCTCGGGCTACGGCTGCTCGGCCAGCGTGATCGCGGGCGAGGGTGCGGGCATGCAGCGCGATTATGCCTATCATTCGGCGCGCCACCTTTCCGATCTCGAAGCCGCCCAAGCGATCGGCGCGCGCGCGGGCAAGCGCGCGGTCGACCGGCTGTATCCGGGCAAGCTCGCCTCGGGCGCGATGCCGATCCTGTTCGATCCGCGCGTCGGCTCCAGCCTGATCAGCCATCTCGCAGGCGCGATCACCGGCTCCTCGATCGCGCGCAAGACCAGCTTTCTGCTGGGCAAACGCGGCGAGCAGGTTTTCGCGCATGGCATCACCATCCGCGACGATCCGCACCGCCTGCGGGGGCTTCGCAGCCGGCCTTTCGACGGCGAGGGACTGGCGACGATCCCGATGAACATCGTCGCCGACGGCGTGCTCCAGATCTGGCTGCTCGACAGCGCCTCCGCGCGGCAATTGGGCGAGGCGCCGACCGGCCATGCCGCGCGCGGCGGCAGCGGAGCGCCCGGCGCGGGTACCTCCAATTTCTTTATGGAAGCGGGCAAGGTCTCGCCCGCTCAGTTGATGGCCGATGTCAAGCTAGGCGTGTTCGTGACCGAGCTGATCGGCCAGGGCGTGAACGGTATCACCGGCGATTATAGCCGGGGCGCCTCCGGCTTCGTGATCCGCGACGGGCAATTGGCCGAGGCGGTTGCCGAAATCACGATTGCCGGCAACCTCAAGGACATGTTCCTGGAGCTCACGCCCGCCGACGATCTGGAATTCCGCCGTGCGATGGACGTACCGACGCTCCGCATCGACGGCATGATGGTTGCCGGTGCCTGACGAGGATTTCCTAAGCGCGATTGCCGCTGCTGCGGCGGAAGCGGGCAAGCTCGCGCTCGACAGCTGGGATACAGATTTTCGCCGCTGGGAGAAGGTCGCGGGCAGCCCGGTTTGCGATGTCGATCTGGCCGTCGACGAATTGCTCAAGCAAAGATTGAAGGCGATCGACCCGTCGGCCGGCTGGCTGTCCGAAGAGACCGCCGACACGGCGGCGCGGCTGGGCAGCAAGCGCGTCTGGGTGGTCGATCCGATCGACGGCACGCGCGATTATCTGCGCGGGCGCCCAGGCTGGTGCGTGTCGGTTGCTCTGGTCGAGGATCATATGCCGATCGTGGGCGTGCTCGACGCGCCCGCGCGCGGCGAGCATTGGCGCGCCGCGGCGGGTCAGGGCGCGACCCGCAACGGCGTGGCCTTGCGCAGCTCGATGCGGCTCGAACTGCCCGGATCGCGGGTGCCGGCCGATACCTTGCCCAAGATCGACGAGGATCTGATCGCCGTCCCCCGCGCCAATTCGATCGCGCTCCGCATCGCGATGGTCGCCGCCGACGAGGCTGATCTCTGCGCCTCGCTGCGCTGGGGCAATGAATGGGATATCGCCGCGGCGGCGCTGATCGCCGAGGAAGCCGGCGGCACCGTCACCGACGCGCTCGGCCTGCCGATCCGCTACAATAGCGACCCCGCCGAGACGTTCGGCGTGATGGCCAGCGCGCCCGCGATCCACACCGCCGCGGTCGCCCGCCTCGCCGAGCGCGCGGCGGCGGCAAGCGTCAAACCGCGTTGACGATATAAGGCGGATTCGGAATTGCTGCGCCGCAGCATTCCTCAAGTTCGTTTCTGATGTTTTCGGGTTTTCCCTCTGGGAAGCCCTATTGTGCGGCGCGGCGCGGAATGCCCAGGCGCGGCAGGTCGATCGCGGGACAGCGATCCATCACCACCTTGAGCCCCGCCGCTTCGGCGCGGGCGGCGGCCTCATGGTTGATCACGCCGATCTGCAGCCATACCGCCTTGGCGCCCGCGGCGATCGCTTCGTCCACCGCTTCCCCCGCCGCGATCGGGCGGCGGAAGATGTCGACCATGTCGATCGGCTCGCCGATCTGGCCGAGCTCGCGCCAGACATATTCGCCATGGACATGCTCGCCCGTGATCTGCGGGTTCACCGGCAGCACGCGATAGCCCCACTCCTGCAGCACGCGCATCACGTTATAGCTCGGCCGGTCGGGCCGGTCGGAAGCGCCGATCAAAGCTATGGTGCGCGTCTCCGTGAGGAGCTGGGCGATGTCTTCAGGTGCGGTCAGCGGCATGAGGCTATAACCGCCGGATTGCTCAACGGTTCAGCCAGGCCGCGACCGCGTCGGCCACGCCCTCGAACGGCGTCGGATCGGGCGTGCCCGCGTCGGACGCACGCCGTATCTCGATCGCAAGCGGGATTCGGCCCAGGAAGGGCAGACCGAGCTTCTTCGCCTCGGCCTCCGCGCCGCCATGACCGAACGGGTCTGAGATCTCGCCGCATTTGGGGCACTGATAGCCCGCCATATTCTCGATCAGCCCGATCACGGGCACGCCGGCCTTGTTGAACAGGTCGATCGCGCGTTCGGCGTCGATCAGCGCGAGGTCCTGCGGGGTCGAGACGATCACCGCGCCCGCGGGCTTGTGCTTCTGGATCATCGACAATTGCACGTCGCCGGTACCGGGCGGCATGTCGACGATCAAAGCCTCGGCACCGTCCCAGTGCGCGTCGACCAGCTGGCTGAGCGCATTGCCCGCCATCGGCCCGCGCCAGGCCACCGCCTGGCCCGGCTTCACCAATTGACCGAGCGACAGCAGCGGCACGCCCATTTTGGTCTGGACCGGGATGAGCTTCTTGTCGTGCGCTTCGGGCTGAACCTGCGCATCGAGCAGGCGCGGCTGCGACGGACCATAGATATCGGCATCCACCAGCCCGACCTTCAGGCCCCTGCGGGCGAGTGCGACGGCGAGGTTGGCGGAAACGGTTGACTTGCCGACCCCGCCCTTGCCGCTCGCGACCGCGATCAGCCTGGGGCCTTGCGCGCGCTCGGCGGTGAGCAGGACGCGCACCTGTTCGACGCCCGGGATCGCCGATAGTGCCGCATGGACCTGCGTTTCGATGCTCTCGCGTTGCGCGGGATCGAGGCCACCGACCTCGATCATCGCATCGACCACGCCATCCACCCGGCGCGCACGGCCGCGTCCCGAGGCCGCCAGCCCCTGACCGGAGGAGGGGTCGGTGACGCTGTCGAGCGCGATGGCCAGCGTGGTGGCAAAGGCTAAAGGATCGGACATGGGGCGCCCTTAGGCGCTTCGAGCCCGAAGGGGCACTGTTTTTCCTTTTGGCCCCCACTATAAGGACCCCCATGCACGACGAAGTTCCGGGGACGGTGCTGAGCGAGGGCGGCCCCTGGGGCGGTTCCGGCGGCAATGACGGCGAAGACAAGAAGAAGTGGGGGCAGGCGCGTCCGGGCAATGCGGGTCCGTCCGCGCTCGATGCGCTGATCCGACGCGGCCGCGCCCGTTTCGGCGGTGGCGGCGACGGCGGCGAGCCGGGCGAGCATCATCTTGGCGGGCTCTGGCGCTGGGCGGTCCTGGCGCTCATCCTGCTATGGATCGCGACGACAGCCACGCACACGATCGGCCTGCAGGAACGCGGCGTGGTCACGCGCTTCGGCAAATATGTCCGCACGCTGGGGCCGGGGCTCAACTGGAGCCTGCCCGCGCCGATCGACATGGTCACCAAGGTCGACGTCGACAATATCCACGTCACCGACATCGATACCGGGGCGGATGGCGCGTCCGGCGAGAACCTCGTCCTCACCGGCGACGAGAATATCATCGACCTCGCTTATTCGGTGCGCTGGTCCAAGCGCGATCCGGAGCTATTCCTGTTCGAGCTGCAGGATCCGGAACAAACCATCAAGGAAGTCGCCGAGAGCGCGATGCGCGAGGCGATCGCGCGCGTGACACTCGATCAGGCGATCGGCGCGCAGCGCAGCCAGATCCAGCAGGAGGTGGCGCAGCGCGCGCAGGAGATCCTGGATTCCTATCATGCCGGCGTGGTGGTCCAGGGCGTCACGATCAAGCAGGCCGGCCCGCCGAGCGAGGTGATGGAAGCCTTCAAGGAAGTGTCCGCCGCGCAGCAGGATGCGCAGTCCTACATCAACAATGCGCGCGCCTATGCGACGCAGGTTACCGCCGCTGCCGAAGGTGAGACGGCGAAGTTCGATGCGGTCTATGCGCAATATAAGCTTGCGCCCGAGGTCACGCGCCGCCGCATGTATTACGAGACGATGGAGCGGGTGCTGGCCAAGACCGACAAGACGATCGTCGAGCCGCGCAACGTGGTGCCCTACATCGTGCCTCCGGCCAAGGTCGCGCAGCCGCAGGAGCCCGCCAAGTGAGCCTGTTCGACGCGGTGCGCCGCAATCCGCTTCTCTGGCTGGGTGCAGCCCTCGTGATCGTGGCGCTGGCGCTGGGCTCGCTGGTGATCGTGCCCGAGACCAAACAGGCGGTGGTGATCCGCTTCGGCCAACCCAATCGGATCCTCAACGTCTATGATCCGCGCGAGGGGTTCGGCAACACCGGCGCCGGCCTTGCCGTCAAGATTCCGTTTTTCGAGCAACTCGTCTGGGTCGACAAGCGCGTGCTCGACCTCGACATGCCGCAGCAGGGGGTTCTGTCGACCGACCAGTACCGGCTCGAGGTCGATGCCTTCGCGCGCTACCGTGTGGTCAATCCGGTCCGCATGTACGCCACCGTCGGCAGCGACAGCCGCGTCGGCGATGCGTTGAAGCCGATCCTCGGCTCGGCCTTGCGTAACGAACTTGGCAAGCGGCCTTTTGCGGTCATGCTCAGCCCCGAACGCGACGTGGTCATGACCAACATCAAGGTCGGCCTTGAGCGCGTCGCCTCGCAATATGGCGTCGAGATCGTCGATGTCCGCATCAAGCGCGCGGATCTGCCCGATGGCTCGCCGCTCCAAAGCGCGTTCAATCGCATGAAGAGCGCGCGCCAGCAGCAGGCCTTGTCGATCCGGGCCGAGGGCCAGCGGCAGGCGCAGGTGATCAAGGGGAATGCGGTCGCGGCGGCTGCCAAGACCTACGCCAACAGCTTCGGCAAGGATCCGGCTTTCTATGATTTCTACCGCGCGATGCAGTCTTATCAGATAACCTTCGGCACGGACGACCCCGCGCCGCGCGGGTCCGCAACGATTCTCTTGTCGCCCGACAATGATTATCTGCGCCAGTTCATGGGACGCAAACAGGGCCAGTAAGGCCGTTGAGGCCATTCAAATTGCATTCAGACGCGGAGCGACACAGTTTGTAATCCGTTCTGGATGCCGTGGCGTGCAGCGACGTTGGCGCCCCTGAAGATCTCAGGAGAGTTATACAGTGCGCTATGCCTATGCCGTAACCGCCGCGATGCTTTTGGGCGGGGCCGCCGCGACCGTGGTGACCCAGTCGCCATTGGGTGCGCAGGTCGCGCAGAACGCGCCCTCGCAAATGGCCGCGGTCGCACCGCGCGGCGCGCCGATGAGCTTTGCGGACCTGACCGCGAAGCTGGCGCCGGCGGTGGTCAACATCTCGACCACGCAGAAGGTCCAGTTCACCAAGCAGTCCAATCCGCTCGAGGACTTTTTCCGCCGCTTCAACGGTATGCCCGGCGGCGACGACAATGGCGGCGGCGGCGATGCGGGCAAGCAGGAGACCCGCAGCGCGGTCTCGCTCGGCTCGGGGTTCATCGTCTCGGCAGACGGCTATATCGTCACCAACAATCACGTCATTTCGGGCGTGCCGACCGAGCAGGGCAAGGTCACCATCTCCTCGATCACGGTCACCTTGCCCGATCATAAGGAATATAAGGCAACCGTGGTCGGCAAGGACGCTGCCTCCGATCTGGCGGTGCTCAAGATCGACGCACACAATCTGCCGTTCGTGGAATTCGGCGACTCGACCAAGACGCGCGTCGGCGACTGGGTGATCGCGATCGGCAATCCGTTCGCGCTGGGGGGCACCGTGACCGCGGGTATCGTTTCGGCGATCCACCGCTCGATCGGCTCAGGCCCCTATGATCGCTACATCCAGACCGATGCGGCCATCAACCAGGGCAATTCGGGCGGGCCGATGTTCGACCTCAACGGCAATGTGGTCGGCATCAACACCGCTATCTATTCGCCGTCGGGCGGCAATGTCGGCATCGGCTTCGCGATTCCCGCCGAGGAAGCCAAGCCGGTGGTGGCGCAGCTAATGCGGGGCGAGCGCGTCCATCGCGGCTATCTAGGTGTCCAGATCCAGCCGATGCAGGACGATATCGCCCAGGCGCTCAGGCTGCCCAAGGATCGCGGTGAGATCGTCGCCCATGTCGAGCCCGGTCAGCCCGCGGCGCGCGCGGGCGTTCAACAGGGCGACGTGATCGTGAAGGTCAACGGCAAGGAAGTGACCCCGGACAGCACGCTCTCCTACATGGTCGCAGGGCTGCCGGTCGGATCGAAGGTGGCGCTCGACGTGATCCGCAACGGCAAGCCGATGGCGCTGACCGCGACCCTGGCCGAACGGCCGCCCGAAGATCAGCTCGCCGGCGCCGATCAGGACCAGAATGACGACGGTACGCCCGACAATGGCGGCCAGAGCGCGCCGAGCAGCATCCGCAATTCGCTCGGCCTGTCGCTTCAGACGCTGACGCCGCAAATCGTCCAGCAGCTGGGCCTCACGCCCGGCACGCACGGCGTGGTCGTGACGGGTGTCGACGATTCGAGCGATGCGGCCGAAAAGGGCCTGCAGCCACGCGACGTGATCACAGCGATCGCGCAACACCCGGTATCCAATGTCGCCGAGGCGGCCGCGGCGGTCGAGGCGGCCAAGAAGCAGGGCCTCAAGACGGTGCTGCTGCTGGTCCAGCGCGGCAACCGCCCCGCCACCTACCTGGGCGTCGATCTGACCGGCAAGTAATGGCGTCTCCTCCCCGAGCCAGTCTCGGGGAGGATCTGGTCAGGCCTTGCAGGCGTGCATTTGGCGCGGCTCGGGGCGGGGGCCCTCCGCCTTGAACAAGGCGAGGTAGCCGCCCGCCTGCGGCATCGGCTTGCGCGAGACCAAAGTATAGCCGACCTGCCGGAACTCGCATTCGAGCAACGCCGGCGGCGTGCCGTGCGCCTGCGTCGGACGATCGGCATCGACCACCACGACCAGCCCATCGGGCGCCAGCGCCGGCCGGAGATTCCACAGGAACTCGTACGGCTCGTCAATCTCATGATACATATGGACCATGAAGATCCGGTCGAAACTGTCCGCGGGCAGCTGCGGATTGGCGGGCTGGCCCAGCTTGACCGAGACATTGTCGAGCTGGTCGCGATAGACGCGGTCGGCCAGCCGGTCGTGGAAGGTTTTTACGATGTCCTCGGCCAGCACGCGGCCCTTGGGGCCGACCATCGCGGCGAGACGGATCGTGTAATAGCCTTCGCCCGCGCCGATGTCGGCGACGGTCATGCCGCGCTTGACGTCCGCCGCGCGCATCACCGCCGGTGCTTCGCCGGCCTTGTCGCGGTCGGGTTCGTTCGACCAGCTGCCCGAAACGACCCGCGCGACCGGGCGCGCGGCCTGAGGGAAGCCATCCGCCGTTCGCGGCTCGTCCGGGGCCTTGGCGCAGCCGGCGAGCAGCAGAGCCAGCGCTAAGGCGCGGCGTTTCAATCCACGTCCTCCACCTCGACGGTCTCTCCGGTCACACGCTGGGATAGCGCCGCGGCCATGAATTTGTCGAGATCGCCGTCGAGCACGTCGCTCGGTGCGGTCGAGGTCGCGCCGGTGCGCAGGTCCTTCACCAGCTGATAGGGCTGAAGCACATAGGATCGGATCTGATGGCCCCAGCCGATGTCGGTCTTGCTGGCGTTGGCCGCATTCGCCGCCGCCTCGCGCTCGGCCAGCTCGCGTTCGTAGAGGCGCGCGCGCAGCTGGTTATAGGCCTCCGCCTTGTTCTTGTGCTGCGAACGCTGGTTCTGGCACTGGACGACGATGCCGGTGGGCAAATGCGTGATGCGCACGGCGGAGTCGGTGGTGTTGATGTGCTGGCCGCCCGCGCCCGAGGCGCGATAAGTGTCGATGCGCAGCTCGCTCTCGTTGATGTCGACCTGGATATTGTCGTCGATCACGGGATAGACCCATACCGACGAGAAGCTGGTGTGGCGCCGCGCCGACGAATCATAGGGGCTGATGCGGACCAGACGGTGCACGCCGCTCTCGGTCTTGGCATAGCCATAGGCATTCTCGCCCTTGATCAGCAAAGTCGCCGATTTGATGCCCGCCTGCTCGCCGGCATGGTGGTCGATCAATTCGACCTTCATGCCGTGCCGTTCCGCCCAGCGCGTGTACATGCGCTGCAGCATCTCCGCCCAATCCTGGCTTTCGGTGCCGCCCGCACCGGCGTTGATCTCGATATAGCTATCGTTGGCGTCGGCCTCGCCCGCCAGCAGCGCCTTGACCTTGTCGGTCTCGGCGCGCTCGGCCAGCGCCGCGAGCGTGGCGACGCCGTCGTCGACCAGCGCGTCGTCGCCCTCGGCCTCGGCCATCTCCATCAGCTCGACCGTGTCGTTGCGTTCCTGCTCGATGGTCTTCACCGCCGCGATCGATTCGTCGAGCCGTCGGCGCTCCTGCATCACGCTCTGGGCCTGCTTGGGATCGTCCCACAGCTTAGGATCCTCGACGCGATTGTTGAGCTCGTCGAGACGGCGCACCGCGCGGTCCCAGTCGAGGAAACGGCGGACCAGGGCCATCGCGGCGTCGATCTGGTCGATATGGGCTTGCGCTTCGGCGCGCATCGGAAATCCTTTAAACTGTATCAAAGCCGTTCGTGTCGAGCGAAGTCGAGACACATTTTCGAGCGTGGCGAGAAGCCTCGACTTCGCTCGGCAGCGCCCCTCGACTGCGCTCGGGGCGAACGGCGACGGTTAGCCCTACCTAGTAAATACCACCCTGCTGCTGCAAGAAGTCGCTGTCATTATGGACCGCCTGCTTGGGCTTGGGCGCCTGCGCCGCCGCTAGTTCCTGGCGGGTGGCGAGCCGGCGCGGCTCGCTTTCGGGTTTGAAGGCTTCCCAGATGATCGGGCTCTTCGGATCATTGTCGTCGGGCCAGCCGTCGAACACCTTCTTGCCCGAATGGCGATCGATCCGGACCATGCGGATGCCAGGCGGCGCGCGGAACGGGACGATCGGCATGTCCTTCATCGCTACCGCAGCGAACTGGCGGAAGACGGGCGCGGCGATCGTGCCGCCCTGGGCATAGCCGCCCATCGGCCGCGGCCGGTCGTAGCCGAGATAGACCCCGCCGACGAGGTCGGGCGAGCCGCCCACGAACCAGACATTGGTCGGGCCGGTATTGGTGCCGGTCTTGCCGAACAGCGGCCGGTTGAGATCGCGCAGCACGGTCGCGGTACCGCGCTGGATCACGCCCTCCATGATGTGGACCATCTGATAGGCGGTCTGCGGATCGAGCACCTGGGCAGAACGCTGGCGCGGGCGCGGCATCGGGCCGCCATTCCAGTCCTTGGCATTGCACCCCTCGCACGGGCGATTGTCCGCGCGCCAGATCACCTTGCCGTGCCGGTCCTGGACAAAGTCGATCAGGGTGGGCGTCACCTTGCGGCCCTGATTGTCGAGCTCCGAATAGGCATTGACCATGCGCAGCACGGTCGTCTCGCCCGCCCCGAGCGAATAAGCGATGTAGGGCGGATAGTCGCCGACCCCCATCGCCTTGGCCAACGCCACCACCTTGTCCATCCCCGCCTGGCTGGCGGCGCGTACGGTCATCAGGTTGCGCGATTGCTCCACGCCCCAGCGCATCGTCTGCGGGCCGGCGCCGCCTTCATTTCCGAAATTGCGGAAGCATTTGGTGCCGAGCTGGACGGTCTGGAACACACAGAAGGGACCGTCGACGATGATCGTCGCGGGCGTCATGCCGCTGTCGAGCGCGGCCGAATAGACGAACGGCTTGAATGCCGAGCCCGGCTGGCGGAGCGCCTGGGTCGCGCGATTGAAGGGGTGGTTGGGGCTGAAGCCGCCCTGCATCGCCACCACCTGGCCGGTATGGGGATTCTCGGCGACGAACGCGCCCGAAATTTCGGGCGAAGAGCGCAATGCCCAACCGCTGCCCGCAGGCGCCACAATCACGATGTCGCCGGGCTTGAGGAAATCGAACGCCCGCCCGCCGATGCCGCGCTTGGGCGCGGCCGCACCCCAGGGGAAAAGCTGGCTCTTGCTGCTGTCCTCGAAGCCGAGCGTCGCGCTCGCCGCATTTTTCTCCAGGATCACCGCGTCGCGCCAATTGGCGTAGCCGGTCTCGATCCTGGCGGCGGCGAGCTTGGCGGGCCAATCGGCGCCGATGTCGATATGGCCCGAACGTCCGCGCCAGCCCATCGCCGCCTCGTAGCGGACCAGTCCGTCACGCAGCGCCTGCTCGGCAGCCTTTTGCGCGGTCGGATCGAGCGAGGTGCGCACCCACAGGCCGCCGGCATAAACGCTATTCTCGCCATCGCCGATGTCGGTGCCGTATTTCGCGATCAGCTCGCGCCGCACCTCTTCCATATAATAGCCGTCATAGGGCTTCTCGGCCTCGCGCCGCGCGTCGGAACGCTCGATCGTGCCGAGCGGCGTGGCGTTGGCTTCCTGTTCCTGCTGGGACGTAATGTAACCGTTGAGGCGCATCTCGCGCAGGACGTAGGCGCGCCGTTCGAGCGCGCGCTCGGGATGGCGGTCGGGATCGTAATTGGCGGGCGCGCGCGGCAGCGTGGCGAGATAGGCCATTTGCGGCACGGTAAGCTCGGTCACGTCCTTGCCGAAATAAGCGCGCGCGGCCGCCTCGACGCCATAAGCGTTCCGGCCCAGGAAGATCTGGTTGAGATAGAGTTCCAGGATCTGCTGCTTCGACATCGCATTTTCGATGCGGATCGCGAGCGCGGCCTCGCGGATCTTGCGTGTCGGCGAATATTCGTTGCCGATCAGCAGATTCTTGGCGACCTGCTGGGTGATGGTCGAGCCGCCGTGCGCGCGCTTGCCGGTGCCGCTCTTGCGCACATAATCGAACACCGCGAACAGGAAGCTCGACGGATCCACGCCATGGTGCGTAAAGAAGGTCTTGTCCTCGGCCGAGATGAAGGCGTGGATCAGCTGCGGCGGGAATTCGTCGAAGGCAAGCTCGACCCGCCGTTCGCGCGCGAAGCTGTAGACCGGGGTGCCATCCAGCGCACGCACGTTGGTCGGCAAAGGCGGCTCGTAGCTCAGCAATTTGTCGGTCGAAGGCAGGCCGCGCAGGAACAACACCCAGAAGATCGCATAAGCGACGATCAGGGCGAGCAGGACATAAGCCAGCCCGCGCACGCGCCGCTTCGCCCACATGTTGCGAGCGGCCTGGGGGACATGGATTCCGGGAAAAGCGAGCTTCACGGGCAAGCGTCTAGAGCGTTTGAGGGCCCGCCGCTACGCCCTAAAGCTTATTTCCCGCCCGGCTTGCGGAAGCGCAGGATGAACTGATCGGTGTGGCCGCGGATCGACGGGTCGAACACCTTCACCGTGCGTGGATCGGCCGGATTGGCGAGCACCTTGCTCTCGCCGTCGAACACGAACCCCGCCGCCTCGACTTCCTTGCGCACGGTCCCTTCATCGATGCGGTGAAGCGTGTCGGTGTCGGCAGCGCCCGATCCGGCCGGCGCCGAATGATCGAGCACGACATATACGCCGCCCGGACGGACGATGCCGTAAAGCACCTTGTTGAAGGCGACCAGGTCGAGCCCGGCGATGTTGTGGAGGTCGTGATAGTTTTGCGAGGTCCACACCACGTCGGCAATATTGGCCGGGCCCGGTGCGAGCGCGGGATCGTGCAGCACCTGAACATTCTTGTGGTTGGGCTCGGCGGCGACCGCGGTCGCGCCGTTCAGCGCCTTCGCATATTTGGCCAGGAATTCGTCCGGGGCATAAGCCACGACCTTGCCGGTCGGCCCGACCACATCCGAAAAGAGGCGCGTGAAATAACCGCCGCCCGGGATCATATCGATCACCACCATGCCGGGTTTCACCCCAGCGAAGGCGAGCATTTCGGCCGGCTTGCGCTCCGCGTCGCGGTCGCGATCGGCGGCGGGGCGGGTGGTGTCCGCGATCGCGCTGTCGATCGCCGTTGGCGTGGCGGCGTGAAGCGCGCTCGCGGCAAGGATCAGGGCAAGGCTCGAAACGGTGGCGCGGATCATGGCAATTCCTCCCGGTCCCTGGTCTTTCCGACCAGTTGTCGCGCAAAATGCGCTTCCACCGCACGGCGCACGCCGAGGGCGATCTTGTGGCGATACTCCTCGGAGGTGAGCAATGCCAGATCGTCGTCGTTGGAGATGTAGCCGGTCTCGAGCAGAACCGAGGGCACATCGGGCGCCTTGAGCACCATCAGGCCGGCGAATTTGTGAAAGGTCGGCTTGAGGCCGATCAGCGGCGACAGTTCGCGCTGCAATTCGACCGCGAATACCGACGATGTGTTGAGCGTCTCGCGCTGGGCGAGATCGATCAGGATCGAGGAGACGTCGTTGCTCTCGCGCGAGAGATCGATACCGTTGATCACGTCCGACTTGTTTTCGCGCGCGGCCAAGGCCGCGGCGACGCGGTCGGACGAGGTCTCGGATAGAGTGTAGATGCTGGCGCCGCGCGCACTGTTGTTGGGCGCGCTGTCGCAATGGACCGAAATGAACAGGTCGGCATGGAGCTGGCGGGCGATCTCGCGCCTCTCCTGCAATACCAGGAAGCGGTCGTCCGATCGGGTCAGCGCGACGCGGAACTTGCCGCTTTCGACCAATTCGTCGCGGATCGCCTTCGCGATCTTGAGCGCGACATTCTTCTCCTGCTCGTCCCCGCTTTGCGAAGAGGAGCCGGGATCATGCCCGCCATGGCCGGCATCGATCACGATCAGGGGCGCATCCGCCCGGCGAACGCCCTGAACGGCCGGCAAGGACAGCCGGGAAGGACGCGGCGGGATCGCCGCCGACGCGCTATTGGGCGCTCGTTCGGCCATCGCCGGAGCGCTCAGGATCAAAAGCGGCACAAAGAGGGGCCACACCCGCATGATGGTTAACCTATCAAAGAGCGGAGTCCGTGGGAATCCCTAGCGTTGCATTGCGATTTGGGGACGGCATAACCACTTTAGATGCGACTTTAGCGGAGCTTTCGGTTGCCGCGCTCGGACGCCAATGCTACGCGCATTCAGTCCGGCAAGGCGCGTTGCGTACCGTCCGTCGGTCCGCTCCGGCGCACTATTCGCGGCCGGTGAGCCCAGGTTGAAGCCGTAATGCACCATTTTTCCCCTCCCGCCCGTCGAGCCGCACAGGCTTCCGACGCGCGACTGTGGGGCTTGGCCGGATCCGAAAGCGGTCCGGATGGGGCTGCGGCAGAGGCAAATCACTCTTTCATCATCGTCGGGTCGGCGGGCGCGCCTCTGTGCGCCCTGTCCCGGCCCTACCTTAATCGCACCCGCCGCCGCCCGACGGCAGGATCGGGTGCCCGGAGAATATTTGATGTCCATGCGCATGTTGATCGACGCGCGCCACCGGGAGGAAACCCGGGTGGCGGTCGTCAAGGGAAACCGCATCGAGGAATTTGATTTCGAATCCGAAGAGCATAAGCAGCTCAAGGGGAATATCTATCTAGCCAAGGTGACGCGGGTCGAACCGTCGCTCCAGGCGGCGTTCGTCGATTACGGCGGCAACCGTCACGGCTTCCTCGCTTTCTCGGAAATCCATCCCGATTATTACCAGATCCCCAAGGAGGATCGCGAGGCCCTGCTCCGCGAGGAGGCCGAGCATGCCGCCGAGGAAGAGGCGCTGCGCGCCCGCGAGGAAGAAGACGAGGACGATTATGTCGAGGCCAACGAGCGCCTCGACGACGACGGCGCGCCCGAGACGCTGGACGCCGCCGAAGACCATGTCGATCATGACGACGAGGAGCAGGCGCCCGCGCCCAAGCCGACCTCGGCCGGGAACGACGATAACGCGGTCGAGACGCTCCGCCAGAAGCGGATGAATCTCCGCCGCCGCTACAAGATCCAGGACGTGATCCGCCGCCGCCAGGTGCTGCTGGTCCAGGTCGTCAAGGAAGAGCGCGGCAACAAGGGCGCGGCGCTGACCACCTATCTGAGCCTCGCCGGCCGCTATTGCGTGCTGATGCCCAACACCAGCCATGGCGGCGGTATCTCGCGCAAGATTTCGAACGCCGCCGACCGCAAGCGTCTGAAGTCGATCCTGTCCGAACTGAATCTGCCGCGCACGATGGGCTGCATCGTGCGTACCGCGGGCCTCCAGCGGACCAAGCCGGAGATTCGGCGCGACTTCGATTATCTCGCGAGGCTGTGGGACGAGATTCGCGAAAAGACGCTCCATTCCTCCGCACCCGCCGAGGTCTATCGCGACAGCGATCTGGTGAAGCGCGCGATCCGCGACATCTACAACAAGGACATCGACGAGGTGATCGTCGAGGGCGAGGAGGGCTATCGCGCCGCGCGCAACTTCATGAAGTTGCTGATGCCGAGCCACGCCAAGAAGATTCAGCCTTATTCGGACGCGGTGCCGCTGTTCCAGCGCTTCGGCGTCGAGGACCAGCTCGCGGCGATGTACCAGCCGGTCGTCCAGCTGAAATCGGGCGGCTATATCGTGATCAACCCGACCGAGGCCCTGGTCTCGATCGACATCAACTCGGGCCGTTCGACCCGCGAGCATAATATCGAGCAGACCGCGCTTTCGACCAACCTTGAGGCCGCGCAGGAAATCGCGCGTCAGCTCCGCCTGCGCGATATGGCGGGCCTGGTCGTGATCGACTTCATCGACATGGAGAACCACTCTAACAACCGTAAGGTTGAGAAGGCGATGAAGGAGGCGCTCAAGAACGACCGCGCCCGCATCCAGGTCGGCCGCATCTCCGGCTTCGGCCTGTTCGAGATGAGCCGCCAGCGTCTGCGCACCGGCGTGCTCGAAGCCTCGACCCGCATGTGTCCGCATTGCGAAGGCTCGGGCTTTATCCGCACCGCTTCGTCCTCGGGCCTGCAGGCGCTGCGCCTGCTGGAAGAGGAGGCCGCGCGCGGCCGGGGTTCGCGCATCATCCTGCGCGCGAGCCAGGAGGCTGCGCTCTATGTGCTCAACCGCAAGCGCGCGGAGCTCGCCGATATCGAGGATCGCTACGGCGTGATCATCGAGATCATGAGCGACGGCCATCCCGAAGGCGCGCGCATGATCGTCGAGGCCGGTGGTCCGCCGCCGAGCCACGCGCCGCGCCTGCCCGCGCAGATCGTTCCCGAGCCTGACGACGACATCGACGACGAGATCGAGGAAGAGGAAGAGATCGAGGCCGAGGAGCGCTCCGAGCGTGGTGAGGGCGAAGGCAATCGTCGCCGCCGTCGCCGTCGTCGTCGTGGCGGTCGCCGCGAGGAGGGCGCCGAGCCCGCCGCCGAGGGCGAATCTTCGGACGAAGAATCCGAGGAAGGCGAGGAAACCGCGCCCGTCGAAGCCGAGGGCGAATCGGCGAATGGCGAGCGCCGCCGCGGTCGTCGCGGCCGTCGTGGCGGCCGTCGCCGCAACCGCAATGGTCATGGCGAAACGCAGGTCGAGGCAGGCGAGACGCCCGTCGAAGCCGAGGCGCAGCCCGAGCCGCATCCGATCGAGGAAGCAGCGCCCGAGCCCGTGGCCGAAAAGCCCAAGCGCCGCTCGCGCAAGAAGGCGACCGAGGAGGCCGCGGTCGAGCCGGTGGTCGAAGCCGCGCCCGAACCGCAGCCCGAAGCCGAGGCGCCGGCCAAGCCCAAGCGCTCGCGCAAGAAGGCGGAAGCCGTCGCCGCTCCGGTCGAGGTCGCGCCTGTGGTCGAGCCTGAAGCGGAAGCGCCGGCCAAGCCCAAGCGTTCGCGCAGGAAGGTCGCCGAGCCCGTGGCCGAGCCTGCCGCCGCGAACGGCGCCGAGCCCGAGACCGCGGATGCCGAGACCGATGGCGAGGGTGGCCCCCGTCGCGGCTGGTGGCAGCGGACCTTCGGCGCCTGACGATGCGCGTCCCGCTCCGTCCGACAGGGCGGGCGGGACGCCCGTCTTTCAGCCACGGTTCAGCGCGAACCGGGTGAAGAGGCAGGCATGAACGCCAAACGCTTCCTTCGGATGGCCTGCGCGGCGCTTGTCGCGGTCAGCATGCCTGCGGAGCAAGCATGGGCGCAGAGCCAGGATCGCGGCCCATCGATCCTGCGCGATGCCGAGACCGAGCAATTCCTGCAGGATATCTCGGCGGCGATGGCGCAGTCGGCGGGGCTCACCCCGGGCGCGCTCCACCTCTACGTGATCAACGACCCCGAGATTAACGCCTTCGTGGCGCAGGGACAGATCATCTACATCAACTCAGGCACGATCGAGCGTGCCGACAATGCCGGCGAATTGCAGGGCGTGATCGCGCACGAGCTCGGCCATATCGAGGGTGGCGACGCGGTGCGCAGCGACGACGCGATCAACGCCGCCAGCCGTGTGACCTTGCTATCCTTGTTGGCGGGCATCGCGGCGACGGCGGTGGTGGGCCCGGCCGGCATGCTCGCGATGGTTGCGGGCGAGAATGCCGCAATGGGCAAATTCCTCGCCTATAGCCGCCAGCAGGAAGGCAGCGCCGACGCCTCGGCGGTGCGCCACCTGCGCGACGCGCATCTGTCCGGCAAGGGGATGGTCAGCTTCTTCGGCAAGTTGAAGCAGGAAGAATATCGGCTGACGCCGAGCTACACCCAGATCGATCCGTTCGCGATGGATCACCCGATGACCGCGGATCGTCAGGCGACGCTCCAGGCGGACCTCGAAAAATCGCCATATTGGAACACGCCGATCGACCCGCAGATCCAGGCACGCTTCCTGCGCATCAAGGCCAAATTGATCGGCTATCTCGACGACCCGCCGATCGTGATGAACAAATTTCCCAAGAGCGACCAGAGCGTGCCCGCGCATTATGCGCGCGCTTATGCCTGGCATCGCGGCGGCTATCCGGATGCGGCGATGCAGGAGGTGAACGGTCTGCTGGCGACTGCGCCGCACGATCCCTATTTCCTCGAGCTCAAAGGCCAGATCCTGCTCGAAGGCGGCAAGCCCAAGGAGGCGATCGCGCCGCTGCGCGAGGCGGTGCTGCAGTCGCGCTCGACGCCCTTGATCGCGGCCTTGCTCGGCAATGCCCTGGTCGCGACCGAGGACCCCAGTGATTTCAAGGAAGCCGCGCAGGTGCTCAAGGTCGCGGTCCAGCGCGACAACGACAATCCCCAGGCGTGGTATGATCTGGGCCTGGTCTATACGCGCATGGGTGACGAGGCGCGCGCCAGCCTGGCCAGCGCGGAGCGCTTCAGCCTGCAGGATCAGCCGGGGCTGGCGCTCGCCAATGCCGAAATCGCGATGCGCGGCATTCCGGCCGGCACGCCCGACTGGATTCGCGCGCAGGATGTCGCGCTGACCGCGCGCGACGAAGCCGAACGCCAGCGCCGCCACAAGAAGTGAGCCATAATATCCGACTTTGGATTGCCGTGACGGGCATGGTGGCAGCGTGCGCGATTGGAGTCGCGATCGGCACCCGCCTTCCGGACAAGGCCAGTGATGCGCAATTCGGGGCCAGGGTGCGGGCCTACGTCATGGGGCATCCCGAAATCATACGCGACGCGGCCGAGAAACTCCGGATCGCGCCGGTGCGTGCGATGATCGAAACGCCATTTGCAGGCGCCTGGGCGGGCAATTCCCAGGGCGATGTCACAATGGTGGTCTTCACCGATTATTACTGCCCGCATTGCCGCGCGGTCTCGCCCGAAATCGACCGGTTGCTGGCGAGCGACCACAAGCTCAAGGTCGTGTGGCGTGAAATGCCGGTGCTGGGCCCGGGAAGCTACGTCGCCGCTGCGGCGGCCTTGGCGGCAGCCCGGCAAGGCAAATATCATCCGTTCCATCGCGCTTTGTTTGCAGGTGGCCGACCTGACGATAATGGGATCGCCGCCGCAGCAAAGGCCGCCGGCCTCGCCCCTGCGAGCGTGGCTGCCGGCGGCAGAATGCCCGAGGTCAAAAGAGAGATTCAGACCAATCTGGAGATCGCGCGCGCCCTCTCGATCGACGGGACGCCCTTTTTCGTGATCGGCAATCGCACGTACGAAGGCGAGATCGGCTACGACCGGCTGGTGCAGGCGGTCGCCGACGCCCGGAGCGACGCTCAATAAGCGTTGCGGTGGACGATCACGCGCAGCGTGTTCACCAGGATCGAGATGTCGCGCCAGATCGTCCAGCCGTTCAGATATTCGAGATCGGCATGAAGGCGATTGGCGAGGTCTTCGCGTTCCCTGGTCTCCCCGCGATAGCCGCGGACCTGCGCGAGCCCGGTCAGACCGGGCTTGGACGCGTGGCGATGCCAGTAACGCTCGTCGACTTCCCAGAAGAGCTCGTTGCCCGCGAGCGAGCCGAGCGCATGCGGACGGGGGCCGACCAGGCTCATCTCGCCCCGCAGCACATTGAACAATTGGGGCAGCTCGTCGATCGAGCTCGCGCGGATGAAGCGGCCGACGCGGGTGACGCGATCGTCATCCTTGCTGGTCGACTTGGCGCCCGACCGGTCGGTCATATCCGCGCGCATCGAGCGGAACTTGTAGGTCAGGAAGATGCGATTACCGCGTCCGACGCGGGGTTGGAGGAACAGCACCGGCCCGCGGCTGTCGAGCTTGATCGCGATCGCGGTCACGATCAGCAAAGGCGCCAGGAATATCAGGCCGGGAATCGTCAGCGCGAGGTCGAGCGTGCGCTTGGCGAAGCGGCGCGACAGATCGAGCGGGGCATGCGCCACCGCGAGCGTGTGACGCCCCGCAAACATGCCGATCCCGATCGCGCCCAAATCGTCGAGCTCGTTCGCCAGGATATGGCCGTTGACGCTCGATCCCTTGAGCAGGATCGACCAGACTTGCCGCCGTTCGGGCGGGCAGGCGATCACGACGCGGTCGACCCCGCGCAAATGCATGCCGAGGCGGTTGAGCATGTGCGGATCGTGGACATTCGGGACGAGATCGTCGCGGACCGTGTCGAGCACGGTGACCCCGGGCGGCGCGGGGACCGGCACCTCGTCGATGATCAGCAGGTCGTAGACCAGCATCATGCCCGTGCGGTGGCGGACATAAGCGTGGCAGAGATAGCGGCCGGTCGCCATCGTCGCGAGCGTGACGACGATCGCCACGCCCGACGTCAGGCGCGAGAGGTCCGAACTTACCTTCATGTAGAAGGCAAGGAAGAAGACCGCGAACACCGCGAAGACATAGGCCAGGCTGGCGCGCGAGAAGCCGGTGCGCGCGTCGCGCAATACGTCGGCGGCGTAAGCGTCGCTGTTGATGGCAACACCGACGAAGATCGGCAGTACCACCGCAAACAGGTTTATACCCGCGGTCGCGAACGGATCGCCGAAGCGCAGGAAATTGCCGATCAGGCATCCCGCCAGGATGGTCAGGCAATCGACCACCAGGATCATCAGGCATAGCCGCACGCGGAGCGACTGAATCTCCGAAAGGTCGATGCGTGACTTGACCGGAGGTCGGGGCGAGGCGTCGTTCACGGCCGGCGCGACTCCAGGCGCGCGAAAATCGCCACCGATCGGCTCAAGCCGGCGCTGCTGTCCGTTCGCTGCATGCCTGCCGCACCGATGCTCCCCGAATGGCTCCCTCGCGGGAACCGTCCAAGCGACAACACCATCAGCATGACAGTGTCAACGCGCAACCGACTTCAGGCGGCCCCAATGGTGGTAAATTGAGGCGGCAACAGGATTTTCCGAAGCGGAGCCGCGCTTCCGCAGCATGGTATGAGAAGAGTAAGGATTCATTGCTTCGCACCTGCAGCAAGGTATCTCTCGAATAGAATGAATATCCTTGTCCGACGGATCGACTAAGCGTGCCAGTGGGCGCACCCCATATTACTAATGCCTTGTTGACGCTCTATTGCATCGCAGCCCTCAGGGAGTAAAAGGATTCGATTCGTTCGGTTCGAGTCGTTTGGGGGAAATGATGAACCGCTTGGCGATACTCGCGGCCAGCCTGTTGCTCGTGGGAAGCAGCGCGCCGGCCTTCGCCGGCAACGACATCACGTTCGGCCAATTTTTTCAGCAGGATGGCGGGCAGAGACTGTTCCGCTACCAGAACGAAGATACGCATACCGGCAGGGGTGCGGAAATCTATAGCACGGCCTCGGCCACCTCGACCGATCCCGGCGCAATCCCGATCTACTTCATGCTCGGCACGGATGATTTGCCGGCTGACCTCAGCACGCCGCAGGATTCACGTCTTGCCGTCGATTTCATATCGACCAGCGGTACGGCCGGTCTCGGCACCGACCGCATCCAGACGTTCGGCAGCGGCTCGATCACGATCCTGCGCACGACCGCCGCGCTGGAGGGGCTCAATAGCCGCACCAACCTCCTGACGGTGAACTTCACCAACGCCGAACTGGATGCCAGCCAGGGCAGTGGTTCCTTCACCTTCAAGAGCAATGCCGATTCGGCAATCACCTACACGTCGGATTTCCTCGATTTCGGCAATATCGCGAGCGCGGACTTCTCCTTTTCCTTCTCGGGCGCGAGCCCCAGTTTTTCGGCAAATCTCGGCAGCTCGGGCGCGAGCACCCGCTTCTCGGGCACCGGTACGTTCGGTTCCAACCCGGAACCAGCGACCATCGGGGTCCCCGAGGTATCGACCTGGGTGATGCTATTCCTTGGTTTTGGTGTGGTCGGCGCGATGATGCGCGCAGGCCGTCGCCAAAAGACTCTGTACGCGGCGTAAGCGAGCGTTCGCTGACAGAGATCGGGCCGTCGGTCTTCGGACCGGCGGCCTTGTTTTTTAGCCCAGGGTCGAAGGGCGCGGCTCGCAGCGTAATGGAATACGCGCTTTCGTGCGCGAATATGCGCCGATCAGTCCGGCTGATCGGCGAGCTTGAGCAGATATTGGCCGTAGCCGGTCTTGGCGAAAGCCTCGCCGCGCAGCCGGAGTTGATCGACCGTGATGAAGCCGGCGTCGAAAGCAATCTCCTCCAGGCAGGCGATCTGCAGGCCCTGCCGGTGCTGGACCGTGCGCACGAACTCGCTCGCCTCGAGCAGGCTGTCATGCGTGCCCGTATCGAGCCACGCATGGCCGCGCGACAATTGCTCGACGAACAATTCGCCTTTTTCCATGTAGATGCGATTCAGATCGGTGATCTCCAGCTCGCCTCGCGCGGACGGGCGCACCTCATGCGCGAACGCGCACACGCGCTCATCGTAGAAATAGAGGCCGGTCACCGCCTGATTGGATTTGGGGTGCGCGGGTTTTTCCTCGATCGAGAGCGCGCGGCCTTCGGCATCCAGTTCGACCACGCCATAGGCCTGCGGCTGGTCGACGCGATAGGAGAAGACGGTCGCGCCATGCGTGCGCTCGCGGACCTTGCGCAGGCGATGGCCGAGGTCGGCGCCGAAGAAGATATTGTCGCCCAGCACCAGCGCGCCCGGCCCACCGGCGAGGAAGGGTTCGCCGATCAGGAAAGCCTGCGCCAGGCCTTCGGGCCTGGGCTGGACCGCATAGCTGATCTCGATCCCGAACTGGCTGCCATCCTCGAACAGGCGCCTGTAATTATCCAGATATTCGGGCGACGAGATGATCAGAACCTCGCGGATGCCGGCGAGCATCAGCACCGACATCGGATAATAGATCATCGGCTTGTCGTAGATCGGCAGCAATTGCTTGTTGACCGCAAGCGTCGCGGGATGGAGCCGCGTGCCGCTGCCGCCGGCGAGGATGATACCCTTCATTCTATGCTGCTTCCTTCAGGAGCGTATCGACGATCTCGTCGATCGCCTCGTGCCAATCGCGCGGCGAGATGCCATAGTCGCGCATGATCTTTGCCGTCGCCAGCCGCGAATTGGCGGGCCGTGCGGCGGGGGTGGGGTAGTCGGTGGTTGCGATCGGTTCGATCGACGGGATCGGGCGGCCATGCGCCGCGGCACGGGCGAAAACCCGTTCGGCCAGCTCATGCCAGCTTGCCTGGCCGGCATTGACGAAATGGTAGGTGCCATAAGGCCCCTCGCCGATCCGGCCGAGGATGGTCAGGATTGCGCGGGCTATGTCGTCGGCCGAGGTCGGGCACCCTTTCTGGTCGGCGACCACGCGCAGGTGCGGACGCTCTGCACCGAGGCGAAGCATCGTCTTGACGAAATTACTGCCCGTAGCGCTCACCACCCAGGCGGTGCGCAGGATGATATGGCGCGGATTGGCGCTCCGTACCGCCAGCTCGCCGCCCAGCTTCGACGCGCCATAGACGCCGAGCGGCGCCACGGAATCGTCCTCGACATAGAAATCGGCCTTGGCGCCGCTGAACACATAGTCGGTCGATACGTGCAGGATCGGAACGCCCGCCGCATTGCTCGCCGCCGCCAAGGCCGCCGGAGCGAGCGCATTGACCCGCCAGGCGGCGACCACGTCGCTCTCGGCCTTGTCGACCGCGGTATAGGCCGCGCAATTCACGATCGCCGCCCACGGCCGCGAACCAACCAATTTGGTCAGTGCCGTCGGGTCCATCAGGTCGAGCGTGTCGCGTGTCGGCGCCACGATTTCGACCTCGGTGCCCGCCAGCCGCGTCAGCGCGCCGCCGACCTGGCCCGAACCGCCGGTAACGAGGATCGGACCCATATCAGCCCTTCAGGCCCACGCGCTTGATCGCGCCCTTCTGCTCGACCAGCGGCCGCCACCATTCCTCATTGTCGAGATACCAGCGGATCGTGCGCTCGATGCCGCTGTCGAAGCTTTCCTGCGCGGTCCAACCGAGCTCGCGCTCGATCTTGCTGGGGTCGATCGCGTAGCGAAGATCGTGGCCGGGCCGGTCGGCGACATAGGTGAACTGGTCCTTGTAGGACTTGCCATCGGCGCGGGGGCGGATCGTATCGAGCGTTTCGCAAATGCGGGTGACGACCTCGATATTCCTGCGCTCCGCCCGCCCGCCGATGATGTAGCTCTGGCCCGGCACGCCGCGTTCGAACACCGCGGTCAGCGCGCGGGCATGATCCTCGACGAACAGCCAGTCGCGCACGTTGAGGCCTTTCCCGTAGATGGGAAGGGCTTCGCCGGCGAGCGCCTTGATGATCATCAGCGGGATCAGCTTCTCCGGGAAGTGATAAGGCCCGTAATTGTTCGAGCAGTTGGTGATCAGCACCGGCAGGCCATAGGTATCGTGCCAGGCGCGCACGAGATGGTCCGACGAGGCCTTGGACGCCGAATAAGGCGAATGCGGATCGTAAGGCGTTTCCTCGGTGAAGAAGCCTTCGTCGCCGAGCGTGCCGAATACCTCGTCGGTCGAGATATGATGAAAGCGGAACGCGGCCTTGGCCTGCTCGTCCAGCGCGCGCCAGTAATCGAGCGCGGCCGACAGCATGGTGAAGGTCCCGACGACATTGGTCTGGATGAAGTCCGCCGGGCCGTCGATCGAGCGGTCGACATGGCTCTCGGCTGCCAGATGCGTGATCACGTCGGGGCGATAATCGGCAATCGCCTTGGCCACCGCGGCGGCATCGCAGATATCGGCCTGGACGAAGCGGTAGCGCGGCGCGTTGGCGATCGGCTCCAGGCTGGCGAGATTGCCGGCATAAGTGAGCTTGTCGAGGTTGAGCACCTCATGTGGCGTATCGCGAACCAGATGACGCACCAGCGCCGAGCCGATAAAGCCGGCGCCGCCGGTAACGAGGATACGAAGCGGCTTCTGGTCGGTCATGCGTCGATAGGCTCCAGCGGGCGGCCGTCATAATCGAACGGGCTCGTCGCCTCGGACAGAGGGGGAAGGATTTCGTCCTTCGGGGAAAGCGTCGGGCCCTGTGGCGGCAGCGGCCAGGGCAGCGCGAGACCCGGATCGTTCCAGATCACCCCACCCTCGCTCTGCGGCGCGTAGAGGCCGCTCACCTTATATTCGACTTCGGTATTGGGCTCCAACGTGACGAAGCCATGGGCGAAGCCGACGGGTATGAAAAGCTGGTGACCATTGTCGGCGGAAAGTTCCGCTGCGACCCACTGTCCGAACGTCGGCGAACCACGTCGCGCGTCAACTGCCACGTCCCAGATCCGTCCGCGCACGCAGCGCACAAGCTTGTCCTGGCCATTGGGCGCAGCCTGCCAATGGAGCCCGCGCAGCACGCCGACGTCGCGCGACATCGAATGATTGTCCTGCACGAAGGCGCAGCCGATGCCCATCTCGGCATAACGCGCCTGGTTGTAGGTCTCGCTGAACCACCCGCGCTCGTCGCCGAAACGGCGGGGGCGCACTAATTTCACGGGCATAGAATCGTCCCCAATAGGTACAGCCGTCGGCTGCTTCGCGCTATCGACTGCGCGCCCGGCTGAAAACCCCCGACGCGCTCTCGCGGCTCACATTCCCAGCATCTTTGCCACGGTCGGCTTGGCCGTGCCGCAGGCCGTCGCGCGTGTCTTGGCGCAAACCGCGTCGGCGATCGTCTTGGCCGGCCCGCTCCGCTGATGCGAGCGATAGAAGGATACGGCTCGTTGCGCGGCTTCCTCGGTGCGGTTTTGCGACAGCAGCCAGTCGGTTTCCGCCTTGAGCGCGTCGAAACTGTCGGGGAATTTCTGTCGCGCCGTGCCGAACGCCCCCGCCGCCAGCACCTGGTTGCCCTGCGCCGCGTAGATTTGCGCGACGAGCAAAGCCGCGTCCTCGTTGCTGTCGTCGTCGTTCGCAACGAGCTGCGCATCGGTGAAGGCGCCGCGATAATCCTTGGCCTGCAGCTTGATCCGTGCGCGCGTCAGCAAGGCCTCGGGGTTGCTCCCATCGAATTGCAGCACCGCGTCGACCTTCCTCTGCGCCTGGACGGTCTGGCCAGTAGCAAGCAAAGCGCGCGCATAATGGGTCTGCGCGTCGACATTGTGACTGGTCACCTCTGCCGGCGCGAGGCTGGCGAGCAACTGCAGCGCATGCTGGGGATCGCCCATATCGATCAGCTGGTCTGCTAGCGCGGACCGCACGCGCGGCGGCGCGCCGGTTGCGACCTTGAGCAACTCCGCCCGCGCAACCGGCAGCGATTGGGTGTCGCGCCAGAAATTGCCGATCGCGATCAGCACGTCGGGATTGTTGTGAAAGCGCTGAAGCAGATCGTCGATTATCTCGTGAACCTTGTCCTGCTTATTCTCGGCCGCATAAGCGCGCGCGGCCTCGATCGCGTACCGCGGATCGTTCGGATAGAGCGGCATCATCCGGATCGCGGTCGCGCGGATGCCGCGCATATCGCCGATCCGGCGATAGAAGGTCATCGTCTGGAACAGATAGTCGCGCGGATCCTCCGCCAGCGTGGCACGCTTTTCGAGCATGTCGATCGCCTCGCGCGTCTTGCCCAGGCCATCGAGCGCGCGCGCCTTGACGATATAGCCGTCGGAGCGGTCGGGCAGGGCCTGGATGATGCGGTCGGCTAAAGTGGAGGCATCGGCGAAACGGCGTTGCCCAAGCGCAATCGCGCCGCTCGCCAACAATCCCGCCGGATCGTTCGGATTCAATGCGAGCAAAGGATCGATATAACGCTGCGCCGCATCAAACTGCCGGCCGCGCGCCGCCAGGAGCGACAGCTGCTCCAGCGCTTCGATATTGTCCGGTTCCAGGTCGAGCGCGGCCTGGAAGGACGAGGCCGCGCCGGCGGCCTGGCCCATCTGCATCTGCAGTTCGGCCAGCTTGATGTACCGGCGCGCGGTCGTGTCGTCGTAGGAAATCGACTTCTGGATGGCGAGCAAGGCGGCGGGATAGGCCTGGTTGGCCATCATCCGGTCATATTGCCCTTCCCAGCCGTCCGCTTTCTCCATGCTCGAATGGCAGCCGCCCAGTGCGAGCGACAGGCATAAGGCTGACAGGGCCGCGATTCGGCGGGGAATCACGCCCATGCGGATTTTCGATACGGGGAGGGAACAGTCGGGCGCACGGTCCGTAGTAACCGCCGGTTCAACATTTGGATGCAAGGGCGGTTCAGCCAATTGGAACGACACCGAAATGGTTCTGGTCCGGAACTGGAACCCATACGGCACATAAACGCTGGAAAAGCATATTCGCAAGTGCGAGACACGCTTGCCACTAAGAGGGGTGACCTTACGATGAGACTGACAGCCGCGATTGCGTTCGCCGCAGCTTCTCTTGCGCTTCCCGCTGCGGCTTGGGCGCAGGGCGACGCGCCGGTTGCGGGAGCAAAGCCCGCCGCGAGCACCTATCGTATCAGTCCGGGCGACCAGCTCAGTATCTATGTCTGGGGGGATGAGCGGCTGCAGCGCACGCTCACCGTGCTGCCCGACGGCAGTTTCGCTTTCCCGCTGGCGGGGACGATCCAGGCCGCAGGGCATACGCCGAACGAGATCGAGGACGTGCTCGCGAAGCTGCTTGCGCCCCAATATAAAGGCGTGCCGCAGCAGGTGACCGTGTCGGTCGCGGCGCCCGCGGGCATGCAATATTCGGTTATCGGCAAGGTGCGCGCACCGGGCAATTTCTCGCCGACCCGCTACGTGAACGTGCTGAATGCGCTCGCGCAGGCCGGCGGACCGACCGATTTCGCGGACATCGATCACATCATCATCATGCGCACCGTCGGCGGTCATTCGCAGGTGATTCGGACGCATCTGGGCCCGATCTTCAAGGGCAAGCCGTCAGATAGCGACATGAGCGCCGCCAGCGTTCCGCTGATCCAGGCGGGCGACACGGTCATCGTCCCGTGAAGCGCTCACGTCTCGCTTTGCTCGGGGCCGCGCTGGCGGCGCCGGCGACGGCCCAATCCGTGCAGTTCAGCGCCGTCGCCCAGAGCGAGATCGGCTATGGGAGCAATCCGTTCCTCGTTCCCGGTCTGACCGAGGGGTCGGTATTCGCTTCGGCGTCGATCCAGCCGAACCTGATCTACCAGACCGCGCGTTCGATGACGACGCTGCTGGGCCAATATAACCGCGAAACCTATCTCCATAAATTCGGCTATACCGATTCGGGCAATGTCGGGCTGACGCGCACCGACCAGCTCACCCAGTTCCTGACGACCACGCTGACGGCCAGTTTCACCACCAGCAATAAGAATACGATCAGCGATCCCACCCGGCCGATCACCGATCCGCTCGATATCGGACGCCGCACCAAAACCCTGACGGGGGGCTATCAGCTCCAATGGCAGGCCAGCGCGCGCGATCAGATCACCTACGGGGCGCAAGTTTCGCATCTGAGCTATGGTTCTGCGCAAAATGGCGGGTTGGGCGGCATTCCGAGCAGCTACACCCAATATGGGCTGAACGGCGGTTATAGCCATGCGCTGGATGCGCGGACCTCGGTCGGCGCGCAGGTGACCTTCAGCTCGGTTCGGTCCAAAATCTACCCGGACAGCCGCACGATCCAGCCGGCGCTGACCGCCAAGCGTCAGCTTACGGCGGTCTGGGAAGTGGATGGCCATGTCGGCGTGGTTTTATCGCATATCGACGGTCCATTCGCGAAATCGTCCACCAGCCTGGGATTGGGTCTCAATCTGTGCGGTACCTATCCGCGCACGCATCTCTGTCTAAGAGTGACGCGCGACACGGCGCCGAGCGGTTTCGGACCGCTGCGCACGACGACCAGCGCCGATGCCGAGCTGACGCATGATCTCAGCGAGCACAGCCACGTGAGTTTCACCGCGCAATATCTGCAAGACTCGTCGGGCAGCTTTGCGCTCGTGGGCAGCCCTGTCCCGCGTAATACCAGGTCGGTGGTCGCCACGACGTCCTATGATCGGGATCTTACCCAGCGTGTTTCGGCCGGTTTCGGCGGCCAATATAGATTGCGCATGCTGACCGGCTTTTCCGATGCCCGCGGTTATGAAGCGACGGTTCACGTCAAAGCCAAGCTTGGAAGGATGTAAATGGCTACGCAGACGCCAGAGATGGAAGAGGGCGGTGCCGGGGGCGGATTCTTGTCCTCGCTTCCTGCCATGTTGTGGCAGCGCCGCTGGTTCGTGATTCTTCCCGTGATGGTGGCGACGGTCGCCGGGTTGGTGACCGCCTTCCTGATGCATCCCGTCTACGAATCGTCGGCAACAGTGCTGATCGAATCGCAGCAAGTGCCCGACGATCTGATCAGCGCGCTATCGGGTGCCGGTGGCAGCAATCAGGTCAGCGACATGATCGGCCAGCGCATCGCGCGCGCGCGCGAACGTGTGTTGAGCCGCCAGGATCTGATCCGGCTTATCCGCACTTACAGCCTCTATCCGCGCGAGCAGCGCACGCTGCCCTTGTCGAAAATCGTCGATAAGATGCGCGACGACACCACGATCCAGGCGATCGATAACGGCCTCGCCATGGGGGCCGCGCCCAGCAAGAAGAATCTGGGTCTGGCCAACACGATCGCGATCACGGTGGCGTTCGATTATGACAATCCGATCAAGGCGCAGCTCGTCGCGCAGCAGTTCGTCGATCATTTCCTCGAGGCGGATGCGAGCACGCAGGTCAGCCAGGCGACCGACACGGTCAACTTCCTGACCGAGCAGGCGAACCAGATCCAGGCGCAGATCGCGCAACTGGAGCAGCGGGCGACGCAGATGCGCGCGCAATATGGTCCGATCCTCGCGCTGAACGGCATGTCGGGCAATTCCGGCGCGGACGGATCGCAGATCGAGGCCCAGATCGCGGCGATCCAGGCACAGAATTCGAAGCTCGAAACCGCGCAGGACAATGGCGGCGTCCAGAACCAGGCGGTGGCCCAGGCGGAAGCCCAGCTCCGGGTGGCGCAGGCGCGCTACTCGGATACGCATCCCGACGTGATCGCGGCGAAGGCGCAGCTGGAGGCCGCCAAGAAGGATGCCTCCACCAAGATCCAGACCGATCCGATCAAGGCGCAGATCCAGGCCAATCGTGCCCAGGTCGCCGCGCTTGCGCAGGCCCGCAATCTCGCCAGCTCGAATTCGGCGGCTTATCATGCAGCCGCGGCGCGGGCCCCGGCGATCGCTTCGCAGCTCGACCAGCTCGAAAAGGCGGCCGACGTGTTGCGCGATCAATATCGTGGCATCGGCGTCAAGCTGCAGGCAGCCCAGATCCAGGCGCGGATGGAATCCGAACAGAAGGGCGAACGCCTGACCTTGTCCGATCCTCCGGTCGTGCCCGACCATCCGTTGCGCCCGAACCGGCCGCTGATCATCGCGGGCTCGATTGCCGCCGGCTTTGGTCTTGGCCTGGCGCTGGTGCTGCTGATCGAGCTCGTCATGCGCCCGATCCGTGGCACCGCCGCATTGCGCAACGTCACCGGCGAGGCGCCATTGGCAGTGATCCCCGATTTCGATCAGCGGCCGAGCTGGATCGCGCAGGTGATCGAGCGGCGCGTGCGGCGCAAGTCGAACGCGGCGGTGCGGGCATGACCGCCTTTTCTTCCCGACACATGGCTGGAGTTCCGCGTCAATGAATGCTGTTGAGACGGTCCAGGCGGCCCTGTTCCCGCCGATCGACAAGATCGAAGCGCTCGATGTGCTGCCCGAGCAGTTCGAGGATCAGAATATCGTCGGCTTCCGCAATGCCGATACGCGTGCGCGCCCGTTCAAGCTGATGCGCTCGCAGATCGTGCGGCAAATGGAAGAGCGCAACATCAAGCTGATCGGCGTCACCTCCGCCGCGCCGAATGTCGGCAAGACCTTCGTCGCGTCCAACATGGCTGCGGCCTTGTCGCGCATCGCCGATTTCGACGTCTATCTGATCGACCTAGACCTGCACCGGCCGGCGGTTGCGGGGCGTTTCTCCTTCGATGGCGAGGGGTGGGGCGTCCACGATTTCCTGTCGGGCGAGCAACCCGACATGGGTCAGGTCGCGCGCCGCATCAACGAGGAGCGGCTGGTGGTGGTGCCGGGCTATAAGCGCGATGTCGCCACGGGCGAGCTGCTGAGCAGTTCCGCGGGCACGCAATTGTTCGAAAGCTTGCGCGCCTTGCCCAAGAACTCGGTGGCGATCGTCGACATGCCGCCGATCTTCGCCGACGACGATGCGGTCATCATCGGTCAGCATCTCGATGGGTTCATCCTGGTGGTGGAGGACGGCAAAACCACGCGCAAGCAGGTCCAGGAGACGATCCGCCTGCTATCGCCAACTCCCTTCATCGGCGCGGTTCTCAACCGCTATCGCAGCCAGCTCTTCGCCGACGAATATGGTTATGGCTTCGCCTACGGCTATGGCGGCTATTACTGATCCGCTGGACGCTCAAGGAAAAGGGGCGGCACTCTCGCGAGTGCCGCCCCTTTTCTTTTCGTGAAATGCCTTACTTGGCGGCGGCATCACCCGCCGCGGCGGCCGGGGCGCCGGGCGTGCCCGGCTTCTTCTCCGGCGGCGGCGCAAAGCCGTTCTGATAAGTGATCTTGGCGCTGTCCTTGAACTGCTTCAGCTGGTCGCTGAGGAGCTTGGTGAACTGCTGGTTGCGCCATGCGCCGACCGCAGCCTGACGTGCCTGCGTCGAATCGGTCGGGATCGCCTGATGACCGATCACGACGTTGACCGTGACGATGCCGTTGGTCGGCAGCACGAACGGCTCGCCCGCCGGCAGATTGTTGATCTCCTTGATCAGCTCGGTCGGCACCTGTGCGGTGTCGAGGCCCGCCTTGACGCGATCGAACTTGATGCCGAGGCCGGTGAGGTGCGCCGCGACCGCGTCGAGGCTGTGGTCCTTCTGGATCACGGCGAGTTTCTTGACGTCGCCCGGATTCGGCCGGAAGCGGATCTGGTCGAGCTGGAGCGCCTCGCGGTTGGAGAAGGCGTTGGGATGGTCGGCCATGAATTTCTGGATGTCGCCATCGGTCGGCACCGGCACGGCCGACAATTGCTGCTTGGCGTAGGTCTGCGCCAGCAGCAGCTCGTCCGCGCGCTGCTTTTGAGCCAGGAATTCCGGGCTCTTGTCGATCTTCTTGTCGCGCGCCGCGCCGAGCAGGAGCTTGCGATCGATGATGTGCTGCAAGGCCTGCTGTTGTGCGACCTTCTTGTCCATGTTCGGCGGAATATTCGACGCCTGAATCTCTGTATTGAGTTCCTGAAGCGTCACTTCATCGCCGTTGACGGTGGCCGCGACCTGGCCTTCGGGTGCCCCTTTGTGACAGCTGGCCAGCAAAGCGGCGGCCGCGCACATCGTGCTTATTGCTAGGCGCTTCGACATTTCTTCACTCCTAAGATTGCCGCCCCCGCGGCGAATATTTGTGCGACGATATCGCACGAGCCCACTTACTTTCCTATCCTTATCCCGCGATCGGTCCGATCAGCATCCGGCGCGTCGCAGGCGTCATCGCTTCTAGCATCGCGCGCGTGAATTGCTTGAGCGTGGCCTGGGCCTGATCGGTGTCGTTCGAGACGGTCGATAGGCGCACCAGCAGACCATCGGGGATTCTGCCGTGCAGGTTGGAACGGACCACCGCCAGCCGCTGGCTCCACCAGCCCGTCGGTACCATCTCGCCGATCCGGGTCCAGTAAAGCACCTGTTCGACCCGCGTGTCGCTGTTGGCGGTAAAGCTGCGCGAGGGAAGCGACCGTCCCGCCGCGAGCGGGACCGAGGTGGCCTGCGTCTCCGTCAGTTTGAAGCCGCTCGCCGGATAGCAGATTTCCGGGCGATGGATCTGGAGCATGCCGCTCTGGCTGCTGCCGTAAGCCAACAGCAACATCACGGGCAGCTGATCGGGCGACGTATAGGACCGCGCCACCTGCTGATCGTAGAGGAGCCGCGCAAGCTGATCGGGCGGCGGCAGCACCAGGCCGCTGGTCGTATCGAATGCCCAATCGCCGATCTTGAGCGGGATGATCTTGTCGAGCTGATCCTTGCCGATCATCATCAGCGGATCGTGCGGCATGCGTGCGAAGGCAGTGCCTGCGGCGGCAAGCGAAGCGCCACCGATCAATATGTCGCGCCGACTCGGCAGGATGGAGGCCTTCTCGCTCATATCCGGGCCGTCCGCGTTGCCAGGCGCTGGCGGACAGGTTCCGCCAGTCGGTCTATGCCGAAGATGCTGAGCAGGGCTACCGCGAACATCACCATGCCGGCGAAGCCATGGAGGAAGCCCTGCGCCCACGCATCGCCCGCGAAATCGGTGATCAGGATCAGCAGCACCACGCGTACGAAATTGGCAAGGATCGCCACCGGCAGGATCGCGATCATCAGCAGCAGTGCGTAGCGCCAGTTCGCATTGTGGCGGACATAGATATAGAACAAGCCGATCGCCGACAGGCTGATGATCGAGTTCAGCCCGGCGCACGCCGCCGCGACCAGGATATCATATTGATCGACCTGGATGATCACGCCCTTGCGCGCGATCGTCATGCCGCACGCATCGAGTAGCGCCACCGCCGCGCGCGAGATGTTGATCTTGAGCGGCTGGGTCAACGTCGCGACCAGGCTGTCCGGCGGGGGGAACAGGAAGATGAAGTAGAAGGTCGGGAACCATAGCAGCCGCATCACCGCCGTCCCGCAATAAGCGTAGAAAGCCACGATCAGGCAGAGATAGAGACCAAGCCCCTCCACTTCGAGCGTGGTGGTAATCCGTGCCACGACGTAGAGAATGAGGCACGGCACGAGCAGCGCGAAGGCAAGAGCAAGATTGCCCCGCTTCATCAGAGGCGGAATCTCGTGGCGGAGCTGGTGGATCAGCCAGATGCCGGTCGCGAGCACGATCGGGCCATGCGCGCCCTGCTCGGTCGACCAGGATTGGCGCGCGACCGCAATCATCGTCGGAATGGTGATGCCGGCCAAGCCCAGCCACAGCAGCCAATGGCTTGTCAGCCAAGGTGGCACCCCGGTCGACTTTTGCGGCAAAGATTGGTCGGTAGCGGCGATATCAGCGTCAGCCATTCGTTACACCAGACCTGAACTCGGACGCCGCAAGGCACATACGGATAACGATCGAATAGCTTGTTCCCACCGTGCTGCCAATGGGGGCGTGCGGGTTAACAGAGCGTGGACATGGTTTCGGGTGCGTAATTCCTCACGCGCCCGCCGGTTCCTTCGCGCCGCGCCCGACCGCCTCATAGGTGAATCCGGCCTTTTCCGCCTCGGCGCGGCTGTAGATGTTGCGCAGATCGAGGAAGACAGGCGTCGCCATCGCGCCCGCCAGTTTTTTTAGGTCAAGTTGGCGGTATTCGTCCCATTCGGTGACGAGCGCGATCGCATCCGCACCCCGGGCCGCGTCATAGGCGTCGGCGCAGAAGGTGACGTCGTTCAAAAGCTCGCGCGCCTGTTCCTCGCCTTCCGGATCGTGCGCGCGGATCTTGCAGCCCGCATCCTGGAGAGCGCGTATGATGGAGAGCGAGGGCGCCTCGCGCATATCGTCGGTATTGGGCTTGAAGGTCAGTCCAAGGATCGCAACCGTCCGCCCACGCGGATCGCCGCCCATCGCCTTCAGAACCTTGCGGCCCATCGCGCGCTTGCGGGTCTCGTTGACCTGCACGACGACATCGACCACGCGGATAGGCGAGGCAAAATCCTCGGCCGTCTTGAGCAAGGCCAGCGTGTCCTTGGGGAAGCAGGAGCCGCCATAACCCGGGCCCGCATTCAGGAACTTCGATCCGATGCGGTTGTCGAGGCCGATGCCGCGCGACACGTCGCGCACGTCCGCGCCGACCGCCTCGCACAGATCCGCGACCTCGTTGATGAAGGTGATCTTGATCGAGAGGAAGGCATTGGCGGCATATTTGATCAGCTCGCTGGTGCGTCGTGCGGTGAAGAGCAAGGGTGAGGTCGGCCCCTCGAACGGCGCATAGATCTTTTGCATCACCCCGCGCGCGCGTTCGTCGTCCGTGCCCAGCACGACGCGGTCGGGCTTCATGAAATCCTCGATCGCCGCGCCCTCGCGCAGGAATTCGGGATTGGAGACGACCGAGAATTCGGCTGCGGGATTGGCTGCGCGCACGATCCGCTCGACCTCATCGCCGGTGCCGACCGGCACGGTCGACTTGGTCACGATCACCACCGGACCGGTGATCGATTCGGCGATCTCTTTCGCGGCGGCATAGACGTAGGAAAGATCGGCATGGCCATCGGCCTTGCGCGACGGCGTGCCGACCGCGATGAACACCGCGTCCGCACCGTCGACCGCAGGCGCCAGCTCGGTAGTGAAGGACAGGCGCCCGGCCTCGACATTGCGCGCCACCAGGGCATCGAGCCCGGGTTCGTAGATCGGCATCACGCCCTTATGGAGCCCGTCGATCTTGCGCTGATCCTTGTCGACGCAGATCACCTCATGGCCGACATCGGACAGGCAGGCCCCCGAAACCAGGCCGACATAGCCTGTGCCAATCATCGTTATGCGCATCGATCATCCCTTGGGCTGAAGGCCCTCCGTCACCGACCCCAAGAGCCGGAAAGCGCATCTAATGCAAGGCTTGCCGTTACGGTTCCGCGACACAATATCCGATAAGGAGCGGGCGGCCTCCCGCGTTTCGAGTCGATACCGACGTCGGCGTGGCGTCACGGTTTGAACTATCAAGAAGAGCTCGGGGGCCGGTCAAGTCCGTATCCCGTACTCATGTTTGCAACCCCCAGGCCCCTCGCAATAGAATCACAGTGCAGCTTGATAGAGCGGTGCCATGACGAACCGTCCATGCTTGTCTGCCTATCCCATCGCATGGCTGCGGACAGCGGCGACTGAGGCGCCAATTGTAAACTATCGTTACGATCGCACCTTAGCTGTCCCAATTGTGAAATTTAACGTCTATTAACCCGGATCGGCAGGCCCTCTTGCCTGGGTCCTGGTAGCTTGGCGTCGCGTTTTCCGTCTTCGGAATCCGGGGGAAGTGCATGCGTATCGCTATATTGGAAGACGATCCCGCTCTAGCGGATCAGCTGTCGCAAGCGCTGCAGGAGACGGGGCATAGCAGCCAGCTGTTCCGGACCGGTGCGGCGCTGGTGACCGCGCTCAAGCGCGACACGTTCGACATGCTCGTCCTCGACTGGAACCTTCCCGACATGACCGGAATCGATGTGCTCGGCTGGGCGCGCGAGCATCTGGACAGCGTGCCGCCCACCCTGTTCGTCACCAGCCGCGGGGACGAAGGCGACATCGTGCGCGCGCTCAACCTGGGCGCGGACGATTATGTCGTGAAGCCGATCAAGGTCGCCGAATTGCAGGCCCGGGTCGGTGCGTTGCTGCGGCGGCGCTTTCCGGGCCAGGCGGCGGATGTTCAGGATTTCGGCGATATCCGCTTCGATCTCGGCCGCCAGAGCGTCATCGTCGACGGCAGCGAGGTCGTGGTCACGCACAAGGAATTCAGCCTTGCCCTGCTGATGTTCCAGAATCTCGATCGACCGCTGTCGCGGGCTTATCTGCTCGACAAGATCTGGGGCGTCAGTCCCGACCTGCAGACGCGCACGCTCGACGCCCATGTCTCGCGTATCCGTTCGAAGCTTCGGCTCCGGCCCGAGGCTGGCTATCGGCTCGCACCTGTGTACAGTTATGGCTACCGGCTCGAAAAATTCGCGGGGGAGCCGGAGGGGGACTAAGTTGGGCAAGCGGCTTATCGGGCTGACGCTGTTCGCCGCGACCGCGGCGTCGGCTGCGCCGGCCGCGGGGGCGCCGGAAAAGCCTTCCGCTGCGCCGGTCGCCGTCCCTGTGCCCGCCGACGATCCTCCCATCAGCTACACCGCGCGCAAGGGCGACAATCTCTACAATCTGGCGCTGCATTATATGCACCGCTTGAGCGACTATGTCGTCGTCCAGGAGCTTAACGGGATCCGCAACCCGCGCCGCATCCCGATCGGCACCAATGTGCTGATCCCGCGCGCCCTGCTGCGCAGCGACCCGCTCCAGGCGAAGGTGGTCGCCTTCCGTGGCGCGACCACGATCGATGGCCGGCCTGCGGCGCTCGGTGCGGCGGTGAATGAAGGCGGGCGAATCCAGACCGGGGCCAATGCCTTCCTTTCGATCGGGCTGGCGGACGGATCGACCGTCACATTGCCCTCGCAGACCATCGTTCGGGTCGAGCGGCTGCGGCGCTTCCGCCTTACCAATGAGATGGAGCGCCTGTTCCGCGTCGATGACGGCCGCACCCAGACCGAAGTTACGCCACGCACCAACGGCCGCGACCGGTTCGAGATGCGCACGCCCATCTCGGTCGCGGCGGTCCGCGGTACCGATTTCCGGGTCGCGGTGCTCGACGGCGGCAAGGCGGCAACCACCGAAGTGCTCGGCGGCCATGTCGGGCTGGCGGGCGGCGGATCGGAAACCACACTGGATCCCGGCGTGGGTGCGCGGGTCACGCCCGAAGGGACGACTGGCCCGGTAAAGCTGCTGCCGCCACCTGATGTGGCCGATCCTGCCAAAATCCAGTCCGAGCCCGAACTGTCCTTCCGGATCGAGCCGCTCGACAAGGCGGCGCGCTATCGGGTGCAGGTGGCGCGGGACGCGGGCTTCCTCGATATTACCGAGGAGACCTTGGTCGACCAGCCGCAGGCAACGCTACCTTCGGTACCGAACGGCGATTATTTCGTGCGCGTGACGGCTATCGATGCCAACGAGCTTGAGGGGCTGCCGCGTGTCGTCGGCTTCGAACGGCATCTGAACGCACTCCGCGCGACGGTCGAGCCGCTCGGCGGACGGCGTTATCTGTTCAAATGGCAGGATCTGGGCGAGGGGACGCACCAATATCGCTTCCTGATGGCGCGCGCCGACGCGCCGGACAGCCCCGTGATCGACGAGCCCGGCCTTACCGCCAAGAGCTTCGTCGCGACCGATTTGCCGCCGGGCGATTATGTCTGGCGCGTGCAGACCAGCGGTGTCAGCAACGGCAAGATCTACAGCAACTGGTCTGCGCAGCAGACCCTCACCGTGGCGGGTGACGCCGCGCCCGCGAAGAAACGTGCGAAGCCGGCTGCTTCTTGAGTGGCTGCTGGTCGCGGGGCTCGCGATCTTCACGCTCTGCCTGCTCGTCGCCGACAACCTGACCGAGCGGCCGGACAACCTGGCTTATGACGCGCTGATGCGGGCACGCCCGGCGCTTCCCTCGGATGTCACCATCGTCGCGATCGACGAAGCCAGCCTCGGCTCGATCGGACTCTGGCCCTGGCCGCGCGACGTCCATGCTCGGCTTCTTGCGCGGCTCGCCGCCGCCAAGCCGGCCGCGATCGGTTATGACGTGCTGTTCGTCGAGCCAGGCCCGCAGGATGCGAACCTGGCGCGGGCGATCCGGCAGGCCGGCAACGTCGTGCTGCCGCTGACTTTCTCCGTGCCCGGCGACAATGGCGCGCCGTTCGATCTGCAGGCGCCGGTCGCGCCGATCCTGCATGCGGTGCGTGCGGTCGGGCACGCCGATCTGACCCCTGACCGCGACGGTATCGTGCGCCGGGCGAGCCTGCTCGGCGGGACGGCGAGGGCGCATTGGCCCGACTTTGCCGAACAGGTGAGCCGGTTGGTCACGGGCCATACCTCGCCCGCCTTTCGGCGCAGCACTGCGCGATCGTTGCCGGCTGATAGGTTCGGCTTCTCGCCGCCCATTCTGATTCCTTTTTCGGGCAGCGCTGGCTTCCATCGCACCGTCTCGTTCGGTGCGGTTCTACGCGGCGAGGTCCCACCCGAACTGCTTCGCGGGAAGGTGATCCTGATCGGCAGCACCGCCAGCGGATCGGGCGACCAATATCCGGTGCCGAGCGGGGCGATGCCAGGCGTCGAGATTCTCGCCAACCTCATCGACGCGCTGGTCGACAACCGCGCCATCCATCCGGTCGCGCCGACGACGACCCTGCTGGCAGCCCTGGTGCCCCTGTTCGTCCTGCTCGGCGCGCTGCTGGTGCTGCCACCCCGGATCAACGTCGTATTGGGCCTGGCCCTGATGCTGCTCGTGATGGGCGTGAGCGCGGGGCTGCTGATATGGGCGGATATCTGGCTGCCACCGACCGCGGCGCTGGCAGGGTTGCTGATCGTCTATCCTCTTTGGGCCTGGCGCCGGCTGGAAGCGGCGAACGCCTATATGGTCGAGGAACTGACCCAGTTGCGCGGCGAAGCGGATGCGCTGCCAGTGCGCGGCCCGTCCAGTGCGAAGATGGGCTGGTTCCGCGAATCGATCGCGCGCCAGACGGCCCTGCTGCACATGGCGATCGGGCGCGTGCGCGACTTGCGCCGGTTCTTCGCCGACAGCCTCCAGGCACTGCCCGACGCGACCGTGGTGACGGATCCGGCGGGTGCTATTCTGGTCGCCAACCGCGCCGCCGACGCGTTGTTCGGTGCGAGCGCGGGGCGTCCGATCGGCGATCTGTTACGCGGGCTGGCGCCCGATTTGCCGGGCGAAGCGATCAGCGACGGCGCGCGCGAGATAAGGGCCGTCGATGGGCGCATCTTCGTGCTCGCGGTGGTGCCGCTCAACGACGCGCTCGGCAACCGTGCCGGATCGATCGCGCGCCTGACCGATATCACCGCCATCCGGCTTGCGACGCGCCAGCGCGAGGATGCGCTTCAGCTGCTCACCCATGACATGCGCTCGCCGCAGGCCTCGATCCTCGCCTTGCTGGACCGCAAGGACAGCGACGAGCCCGAGCTGCGTATGCGGATCGCCGGCTATGCGCGGCGCACGCTCAAGCTGGCGGACGATTTCGTCCATTATGCGCGCGCCGAATCCGGCCAGCATGCCGAGGAGCTGCTTGATTTCGCCGCGATCCTGACCGAGGCGGCGGACGATCAATGGGCGCTGGCGCAAGCCAGAAAGATCCGGGTCGAGACGCCCGATGTCGAGGAGGAGTATCTCGTCCTGGGCGACCGCTCCTTGCTGTCACGGATGCTGTGCAACCTGATCGGCAACGCGATCAAATATAGCGACGGCGGCACCGTCGTCCGCTGCGCGCTCGAGCGGGAGGAGCAGACGCTCTGCTGCCGCATCGCCGACCAGGGGCATGGCATCGCCGCCGAAGACCTGGATGATATCTTCCGCCCCTTCCGCCGTTCGCGCGGGGTCGAGGGTTCGGGCGCTGGGTTGGGGCTGGCGTTCGTGCGTACCGTCGTCCAGCGCCATGGCGGCACGATCGAGGTTCAGAGCAAGCCTGGCATCGGCACCACCTTCAGCATCCGGCTTCCGATCGCGATCGAGGAAGCGTAGCCCTCAGCCGCAGGTCAGCGCGATCTGCCTGCGGATGCTGTCGAACAGGATAGAGGAGCATTGGTCGAGCAGGTCGCTGCCGATGCTGATCCGGTCCGCCTTGGGATCATGCTTGCGCTTTGCCGTGACGACGATCTCGTCCGGATCGGAATCGGCTCCGACGCCTGGCACCCCACTCATGTTGCCGAAATCGCTTGTTCGCACGCCGATTCGGCTGATCGACAAGGGGCCGATCTGGAGCGGATTCCCGAGCGTCATATCGCGCACCGGCCGTTCGATGCCGAACGCGATCTCGGCCTTGCCGGCCGCGCCGACCATCGTGCCCGCATTGGCGGCAGCCAGGCGTACCGCGGCACCGGCGGTGGCCAATGTGCGGCTATGATAGGGATCGAAGCGGATCCGCATCGGTGCGCCGCCGACCGTCACGACCGCGAACCGTTCCGCCCAGTCGGCGGCAATGCCGCCCTGATCGGCCATCGGCAGCATGATGGTGCGCTCGCCGGTGCGCGGCGCGTGCAGGCGGAAACGCACGATCTGCTCAGGCAGCCCGCCGGGGCCGACGGTACCCTCGACCGATCCGGCGAACCGTCGCGGCGTGAAGCCGATACGGTGCTTGGCAGGCCCTCCGCCGAAATCGACCGGCGCGAGCGCGGTGCGGCCAAGCACCTTTTGCGGTCCGACTGCATAGTCGATGCCGATCATCCCCGCCTTGAGCCCGGCCCGCGCCGCGGCCGCGTCGTCGATCAGCGGCATGGCGGTCCCGGCCGGGTCCACCCGCATCTGTACCGCCACGCCGTTGATGCGTGACGGCAACGTATCGCCGATCATGATGACGCGTTCGTTCGAAATCGCGGTCGCGGCGAGAGCAAGGAGCGGGATCATGAAATTCAGCCGTGGGGCAGTTTGGCGAGCACTTCGCGCGTCAGTTCGGGCGCCGCGCCGCGTGGATCGCTCGTGCGCAACGTGCCCGTACCCCGCCACACCTCGCGATTGCCGTCGCCGTCGATCAGGACGGCGGTGATGCGCAACACGCGCCCGCCGGCGAAACGCGCGCGCCAGCTACGGTCGGAACGAGCCACCCAGTTCGGCCGCGCTTTGGTCTCCTCCGCGGGCAGGTAGGAGCCCGCATCGGACGCCCCCGCTGCCGCCGTAAGAGCGAGCCGGTAGCGCGGCGCATCGCCGCCCCGAACGAAACCGGCCTTGGCGGCTGCGTCCGCAACCAGCTCCGGCGCGATCCCGAACGGCAATTTCTCGCCCCGATCCAAGGCGAGCGCCATGCTGCGCGGCGCCCCCATGATCTGATGTTCCTGAAAGGCGGTGACGTGCGACGTGCTGGCGCACGCGGCCAGCGCAGCGCAGGCGGCCGCTGCCAAGGACAAGCGGAGGCAAGGATTTGAACGCGCAGTCATGGTTAACTCCCCGATCCGCCAAGCTTAGCGGCATGCGCGAAATCGGGAAGGCCCGCCGCGATTAAGTTACAATCGGCGCAGAAGCTCGGTTGTTTCGCCTCCGTTGCGTACCGGATCGGTCACATAAACCACCGCTTCACAATCGTTTACAATGATCGCGTTGATTAGCCGTTCGAAACGGCGTTAGTCGGCACTGCCGGCCGGGGGGTCGGATTCGGGTGGGGAAATCCGGCACGTGCTGCGTGGGGGTCTTTTGTCGTGTGTGTTTTTGCGGCTGCTTTTGGCGGCATGCATTCTTGCGCCTGGCGCGGCATACGCTGCGACCGACCTTGGCATCACCAACTACACGTTCACGGATCCGACCGCGCGGGGCGCGGTACAAACCTTCACCGTACGCGCGACCAATTTTGGCGCGGCGCCGATCACTGATGCTGTCATAACCATCACCGCGACATCGTCGAATTTTACTGTCGATCCGGCCAGCTTGCCCGCGGGTCTCAATTGTTCGCTGACTAGCGGTACGATCACCTGCGCGCCTGCTTCGCTGCCTGTCGGCGATACGATCATCACCTACACTGCGACGGCATCTGCAGTCGGTGCGGATACAACCACTGCATCCATCTCTAGCGCCTCAGCCGCCGATCCGAGTCCCGCTAACGATAGCCTGATTAAGTCGAGGACCGTCCGCCAGGGGGCCGACCTCAGCACGACCATGATCGATGGCGTCGGCGGTACTTCGGCCGGCGCCACCGGATCGACTCCGGGTGGCAGTACGATCAGCTACCAGATCGTCGTCACCAATGCCGGTCCCGACGCAACCAACCAGATCGTCGTAACCGACAATCTGCCCGCCACGACCGACTTCACCAGCACGACGCCCAGCAATTGCGGCACGAACTGGACGTGCGTCACGAGCGGTGCGGTCGTGACCGCCACCTACAGCGGCTCCTCGATCGTCGGCACCTATCCCACGATCACGATCAGCGGAAAGGCGATCTCATCCTCGTCGGGCACCATCCTCAACACGGTCAATGCCGCGCCGAGCGTTGCGACGATCATCGACAAGGATGGGACCGCCCAATCCCAGGTGTTTACCAACATCACCCCAGGTACCGATCTCAAGGCCGACAAGAGCATGTCGGCGGTCTACTCGATCGGCCGGTTGGGGACGATCTCGCTCAGGATCACCAATAACGGCTTCATGACCGTCACCGGGGCCACGATCACGGACCCGATCAACGCCTCGTTGAGCCTCGGTGCCATGCCCTCCGGCTGTTCCAACACCGGCCAGACCGTGACCTGCACCGCGGGCACGCTGGCGGCCGGTGCCTTTCAGAGCTTTACCATCCCGGTGACCGGCGCGTCGCTTTCGGGCGGGACGCTTACCAACACCGCGACGGTCGCGCCGCCCTCGGGGTTCGTCGATCCGGTGTCTTCGAACGATACCAAGAGCGTCACTTTCCAGGTGCTCAACGATACCGCCGATCTTTCGATCGCCAAGATCAAGACGCCCAACCCGGTGTCGCCGGGCGATACGCTGACCAGCACCATCACCATCACCAATAATGGCCCATCCAGCGCGACGGTGTCTGCCTCCAGCCCGCTACGCGTGATTGACGATCTTGGGCCTAATGAAACCTTTGTGAGCCTCGATTCGGCGCACAGCAATCCAACCTCTGGTTGGAACTGCTCGGCCGCGGCCGGCGGCACGCTCGGCGGTCAGCGCGTCACCTGCGTCCTCGCCACAAGCAGCACGATCTCGAACGGCAGCACGCGCACGTTGGTCCTGCAGACGCTCGCGGGCGCCGGCGCGACGGGCACCGTCAGCAACGCCGCCTGCACCGGCGAAAGTGCAGGAGCGGGCGGTACGACGCCGACCGACCTCAACGCGGCCAACGACTGCATCACGGTCGGCTCTGCCGCGACTTCGGTTCATTCCAGGCTGACGCTCGTCAAGGAAGCCTCGGAGGACGGAACCAATTGGGCGCCGCCAACCGAAATTCATGGCACCTCGCCCAAGCTTTACTTGCGCCTCACCGTCTCCAACGATGCTGCCGCCGATACCGCGCCGACCGTGACGGTGACCGACAATCTGACCGGCAAGGGCATCAGCGCAATCAGCGGGTTCCCGACGCCGACACCGGTACTCAATGCCACAAGTGGCACGCCGTCGTGGGATAGCGCGAGCAACACGATCTCCTGGACCATGTCCAACCTCGGGCCGGGCCAATCGCAGAGCCTGGTCGCGCAGATCAGCCGCCCGCTGCAGGACGGGACCTTCACCAATATTGCCACGGTCGCCTCGCCCGACAGCGTCAATCTCAATGCGACGACCAATGCCAGCGCGACCTACACGGTCGATCCCGTCGCGGACGTTGGGGTCACGAGCAACACGATCTCGCCTTCGCCGGCGCGGGTCGGCGTAATCTCTACCTACGCGCTCTCGGTCAAGAATTCGGGGCCGAGCACGGCGGGTAACGTGGTCGTCACCGACACGGTCGACCCAACCAAGTTCGCGTTGGTCGGAAGCCCGACGGCACCCACCGCCACATCCTGCACCGCCGACCCGACCACGGGCACGTTCAGCTGCACCTGGTCGAGCGTGGCGCTGAATGTGTCGCGGTCGCTGTCGCAACAGGTCAGGCCGCTTTATCCGTTCGGCGGCAGCACCGTCTTCCCGGCGACCTACATCAATACCGCTGCGGTCACGACCAGCGCGACCGACACGAACGCGTCGAACGACAGCCGATCGCTAACGCATAACGTCAATGGCCCGACGTTCGATATCGCGATCACGAACGGCGAGCCTGATTCGACTTACGATCCGATCGGCTACGGCCCCGACCTGACCTATGACATCCACGTCACCAATGTCGGCCCGTCGCGCGCGAACGACATCCAGGCGCTGACCGTCCCGCTGCCGCCGTCGGGCTACACGATGACTTACCATGACGAGGCGACCAACCCCGCCGGCGTCACGCATGGTTCGGGTATTTCTTATGCCGCCAACGTCGGCGCCAACACCGGCTGCCAGGCCACCGGCGGCAATCTGCTGTGCCGGATCGACCAGGTCACGCCCGCGAACAACTGGCTGGATCCCGGTACCGATGTCGTGTTTCGTGTCCATTTCACGCCTGGCGGCGCGGTCACGCCGACCAGCCCGCTGACCTTCAAGATCACGTCGCAAGTTACCGCGACCGAGCAGAATTCGACCACGGTCGTCCAGGCCGACAGCAACCTCGCCAACAATTCGAACATCACCGAGACCACCACGGTGCTGCCAACGGCGGACCTGGAGGTCGTCTCGAAGACGCCAGGCGCGGCGCAGGCGAGCATCAACGAGCCGATCCTTTACACGATCGTGCTCCGCAACAATGGCACGTCGGACACGACCCAGGTCCGCCTGACCGACACGCTGCCGGCTGGCCTCGCACTGTATAGCGGCTTCACGCCCGCGGTGATCGCTACCAGCGGCGGCGCATCGGTCAGCGCGATCACCTGCTCGACCGCGATCCTGTGCGTGCTCGACGGGTCCTTCCCGACCGGCGGCACCGTCACGCTTCAGCTCAAGGCGGTCGCGACTTATCCTTACGCGGGCCCGATCGGGACCAACGTCACCAACACCGCGACGATCGCGCCGGGCCAGGACGCGGGCGGCAACCCGCTGACCAGCGACAATGTGCCCGCCAACAACAGCAAGTCCGCCAACGTCCAGATCGTCGAATCCTCGATCGCGGGCACGGTTTTCCTCGACGCCAATGGCAACAATGTCGTGGATGCGGGCGAGGGGTTGGGTGCGGTCACGCTCACGCTCAACGGCACCGACAATTGGGGCAACGTCATCCCGGCGCTGACGACGACCAGCGCGGCAGGCACAGGTGCTTTCAAGTTCGACCACCTGCCCGCCGGCACCTATACCATAGTCGAGACGCAGCCGGGCGCCGCTAATGACGGGCGCGAAACCGCCGGCACATCGGGCGGCACGGTCGATAACAGCGCGTTCGACGCGGCCGCGGCGCACAATACGATCGCTGCGATCAGCCTCGCCGCCAATACCGCGGCGACCGGCTATCTGTTCCAGGAATTGAGCGCGGGCGGCACGACCGGTTCGCTCAACGGACGTGTGTTCAAGGATCCGCAGCGCGACGGCGTCGACAGCGGCGGGGAACCCGGCATCGCCGGCGTGACCGTCACGCTGAAGCAGGGCACCACCGTCGTGGCGACCACCACGACCGCGGCGGACGGCAGCTACAGCTTCACCAACCTGACTCCGGGTTCCTATAGCGTGGTCGAGACGCAGCCTGCGGGTTACGGTTCTTCTTCGCCCGATACGGTCGCGGCCACGGTCGTCGCAGGCGGCGTGGCGGTGGTCAATTTCGCGGACACCGTCTCCACGCTCGCGGGCTCGGTCTATATCGATACCTCGGGCGACGGCCTGCGTCAGGCGGGTGAGAATGGCATCCCCCATGTCTCGATCGCGCTCACCGGCACCAATGCCACTGGCGGTGCGGTTAGCCTGACCACGACCACCGATGCAAATGGCGATTATAAATTCGCCGATCTGCTTTCGGGCACCTACACGCTGACCGAGACGCAGCCCGCGGCCTATGCCGACGGCCTCGACCATGCCGGTTCGGCGGGAGGCACCACCGGTAATGACGTGCTGAGCGCCATTCCCTTGCCGACCGGTACCGACGCGACCGGCTATCTGTTCGGCGAGCAGAGCGTTTCGATCACGGGCACCGTCTATGCCGACACCAATCTGAACGGTGGGCTGGACAGCGTCGATACGCCGATCGGGGGCGTCCAGGTCGCGCTGCAGTCGCCGGCCGGCGTCGTGATCGCCACCACCACGACGAACAGCAGCGGCGTCTACCGTTTCGACAATGTTGCGGCAGGTTCTTATGTGGTCGCCGAGACGCAGCCGGCCGGCTACGGCAGCGGTCCGGAACATGCCGACAATCTGGTCAGCGTAACGGTCGCGAACGTCACGCCCGCGCCGATCAACTTCGGCGAGCGTACCGGATCGATCGCAGGTGCCGTCTACAATGACAGCAACCGCGATGGTCATCGCGATCCGACCGAGCCGCCAATCCGCGGCGTCACCGTCCAGCTGCAAGGCGCCGACGCCAATGGCCTCGCCGTTTCGCGGACGACCGTCACCGCGTCCGACGGCAGTTTCAAGTTCGGCAACGTGGTCGGTGGCAGCTATGCGCTGATCGAGACGCAGCCGGCAGGCTATGATGACGGCGTCGACACGGCGGGCACGGCAGGCGGCAGCGCCTTGCCGTCTCCGGGCGATACGATTTCGGGCATCGCACTCGGCGCGGCGCAAGACGCGACCGCTTATCTCTTCGGTGAGCATGGCCCGGGCGCGGAATTGTCGGGCAGCGTCTGGTTCGACGCCAATCATGACGGCGCGCGCAACACCAACGAACCGGGAAAGAGCGGCTGGACCGTACAGCTCTTCCAGAGCGGCATCCTCGTCGACAGCACGACCACCGACGCGAACGGCCAATACAAGTTCACCGATCTTCCGCCGGGCTCGGGCTATTCCTTGTTGTTCCGCGATCCGGCCAGCCAGGCCGCCTTCGGCAGCGCTCGTCCCAACGAAACCGGCCTGCCTGCGACCGACGGGGTCACATCCACGGGCAATCCGGGCGGTGCGGATTTCTCGACCGGCCAGATCCGCAACATCACTCTCGCTCCCGGCGCCAACATCCAGCAGCAATCGCTGCCGCTCGATCCATCGGGCGTGATCTATGACTCGGTCACGCGCCAGGTGGTGCCGGGATCGACCGTCAAAATCACCGGTCCCGCCGGTTTCGATCCCGCGACCCAGCTCCTCGGCGGCGCGATCAATGCCAGCCAGACGGTTGGCGCCGACGGCTTCTACCAGTTCCTCTTGCTGCCGGGCGCGCCCAACGGCACCTACGTCCTGACCTACGCCCCACCCGCGGGCGGGGCCTATAGCCCGGTCACGCCCTCGACCCGCATCACGGTCTGCCCCGGCGCCTTCACGGTCGGTTCGACCCCCGATCCGATGCTGATCTCGACCTTTGACGGGGCGCCGCCGGCGAACGCGATCACCAGCTGCACGGTCGGCCAGAATTCGACGGCTTATTATCTGAGCTTCGTGCTGACCGCGGGTGTTTCGGCCAACGTCGTCAACAACAACCTGCCGCTGGATCCCATTCTCAAAGGCGCGATCGTCGTCACCAAGACCACGCCGATGCGCGACGTCACCCGCGGCGGCCTCGTCCCCTATACGATCACCGCGAAGGACGTACTCACGTCGCCGGCGCCCAATGTCGCGGTGGTCGATCAGCTGCCCGCCGGCTTCCGCTACCGGACCGGCACGGCGCGGATGAACGGCCTGCCCGTGACGCCGGTCGAAAATGGCCGCCTGCTCACCTTCCCGGCAGCCAATTTCGCGGGCGGCGAGACCAAGACCTACGATCTGATGCTCACGGCCGGTGCGGGCGTGGGCGACGGCGAGCATGTCAACCAGGCCTGGGCGGTCAACCTCGGCACCAACACCGTGCTTTCAAATATCGCCGAGGCGACCGTGCGGATCGAGCCCGATGCCGATTTCGACTGCACCGACATCCTGGGCAAGGTGTTCGACGACAGGAACGGCAACGGCGTCCAGGATCAGGGCGAACCGGGCCTTCGCGGCGTGCGCCTGGTCACGGTGGCGGGCGATCTGATCACGACCGATGCCGAGGGCCGCTACCACATCACCTGCCCGATGATCGCGAATGCCGATCGCGGATCGAACTTCATCGTCAAGCTCGATACCCGGACCCTGCCGACGGGATATCGTCTCACCACCGACAATCCCGAGACGGTGCGGCTGACGCAGGGCAAGTTCGTGAAGCTGAACTTCGGCGCGGCGCTGCTGCGGGTCGTGCGGCTCGACGTGCTGGATGCGGTGTTCAAGGGCGAAGATGTCGCGCCCGAATATCTGGCCCGCGTCGACAGCTTGATCATGACGCTCGAAGGCCAACCCTCGGTCCTGCGCATCACCTACACGCCACGTGGCGAGGAGCCGAAGCTGGTCCACGCGCGCATGGCCAAACTGAAGGCGCTGATCGAGCATAAGTGGGGCGAAAAGACGCGCCGCTGCCGCCTCATCGTCGAAGCGGAGGAAAGCTGGTGAGCCGCCGCCTCGCTTTGCTGGCGCTTGGCCTGTCGCAGGTCGCGCTGACGGCCGCCCAGGCCGCGGATGCGCCCGATCCGTGCGGTCCCAAGATCTGCCAGCGCCGCCCCGCCGACAGCGGGACCGAGCCGACGCCGATCGCGCCCAATCTGGAACAGGGCGGCGCCTATGATCCGTTCCGGGTGACGATCGATGGCCAGACGCCGGCGGGCACCTGGCCGGTCCAAGGGGACGCGCAGCGCGCAACCGACAAGGCGCTCGCCGCCGACAAGATCCAGGTCCAGGTCACCACGCTCCACGCTCAGCCGGTGCTGAGCGTGGTCGCGGCCTCGCCCGCCGTGGGATCGGGCGAGATCGTCACCTTTCACCTGATGAGCAATTATGGCGCGTTCATCGCGCGCGCCGAATTGCGCATCTTCCCCGTCAATGTGCCGACCGAGGGCACGCCGCTGGTCACCCTGCCAGTGACGCTTGGCGAACCGGCCGCGTGGAAGGCGGCAATGCAACCCCAGCCGTTGCGCGTCGTGCTGCGCGTCTACGATGCGGCGGGTCATTTCGACGAGACTGCGCCGCAGGATTTCGCGATCGTCGCAGCTCCACCAATCCATGGCGACGTGCGCGAGGGTCCGAGCTTCGACAATCAGCGCACTGTTGCGAACATCGATGTGCGGGGCGCGGAGATCACGGTCAGCGGCGATGCGGGCGTGGGCTCGCATGTCGAGGCGTTCGGCGTCGGGGTGCCGGTCGACAAGGCCGGCCGTTTCGTCGTGCAACAGATAGTGCCGCAAAAGGCCAAGGATGTGAGCATCCGCGTCGCGCCGCCGACGGGCGAGGCGAAGACCTATATTCGCGCGCTCAACGTGCCGTGGGACGATCATTTTCTGGTCGCGATCGCTGATTTGACCGCGGGCAAGCGCAGCATGAACCAGGCGACGATCGACCTGGAGGGGATCGATCGCGCCGACGCACGCAAGAATTTCGTCGACGGCCGGCTCGCTTTCTACGCCAAGGGGCAATTCGCTCAAGCATGGAAGGTCACCGCCGCCGCCGATACGGGCGAGCATCCGATCGACGATCTGTTCAGCGACTTCCTCAAGAAGGACAGCCGGGCCTTCCTGCGCCGGCTTGATCCCCAGCTCCATTATCCGACCTATGGCGACGATTCGACGCTCGTCCAGGACGCGCCGACCTATGGCCGCTTCTACCTGCGTGCGGAGAATGCCAACACCGAGGCGATGTGGGGCAATTTCCACACCGAGCTCACCGGCACCGACCTGATCCGCTACAGCCGTGCACTCTATGGCGCGGGCGCCAAATGGCATGCGGGCAGCACCAGCCAGGGCGAGCATAAGAGCGAGGTCAACGCCTTCGCCGCCGATCCGGGCACGATCGACAGCCGCGAGGAGTTCGCCTCGACCGGAGGCTCGGTCTATTATATGCGCAACCAGGACGTGGCCCAGGGGTCGGAGCGCGTCTTCATGGAAGTGCGCGACCGCGATTCCGGGATCGTGCTCGAACGGCAGGAGCTGGTCGAGGCGCGCGACTATGACATGAACTATATCCAGGGCAGGATCCTGCTCCGGAACCCGCTGCCGATCGTCGCGGATACGACGCTGTTCGTCCACAATTCGAGCCTTGCCGGCAACCCGGTCTGGCTGGTCACGACCTACGAATATACGCCCGGCCTGACCAACCCGAGCGCGCTCACCTATGGCGGCCGTGCGCAGCAATGGATCGGCGATCACCTCCGCGTCGGTGTCACCGGCTACCGCCAGGGCGAGGACCAGTCGCGCCAGACGCTCTACGGCACCGATCTGCTGCTGCGCTACAAGCCCGGCACTTATGTCCGTGGCGAGTTCGCGCATTCGGACGGGCAGGGCAACGGCACGCTCTTCTCGTCGACCGGCGGCTATGATTTCACCCAGGTCACCGCGACCGATACCGGCGGTTCCAACGCCTTCGTGCTGGAGGCCGCGACACAGCTCGAGGAGCTGACCAAGGCCATGCACGGTAATGTCACCGGCTATTTCCGGCGGCGCGAGGCGGGCTATTCGGGGCCGGGCGAGCTGACCTTCGGCGAGGCGATCGATCAATATGGCGGCACCGCCAATATCCGGCTCGGGACTGTCGGGACGTTCAAGGCCAAGGCCGACATCACGCAAGGGGACCTGACCAGCCGCAAGGCGGTCGAGGCCGGCCTGACCCACGATCTGGGCAAGGGCTGGTACGGCAGCATCGGCATCCGCGCCGACGACCAGGGCGCGGGCCAGGCGACTGCCTACACGCCGATCGCGGCACCGACCAATTTGCAGGGCGAGCGCACCGACGCGGCGGTCTCGATCGGCTACCACCATGTGCCGAACCCGCCCGCCAAGACCCAGGATGCGCCGCAGCTTCCCTATGACGATCACGCATGGTCGGCCTCGGTCTTCGCGCAGAAGACGCTCGAGCGCGATCAGGGACGGCTTTCCAACGACCGGGTCGGCGTCGCGGGCGACATTGCGGTCAACCAGCGGCTGACGCTCGGCGGAGAAGTGTCGGAAGGCGATCAGGGGCTCGGCGCCAACGCCAGGGCGAACTACAAGATGAGCGACCGCGGCTCGCTCTACATGAGCTACCAGCTCGATTCTGAAAATCCGGACGCGTTCAACACCGGCCGGCTCGGGCGGCTGACCGGCGGCACCAAATATCGCATCGGCGATTCGACCAACGTCTTTGCTGAAGAACGCTACGAATATGGCGCGGGCCCGACCGGCTTCACCCAGGCCTATGGCGCCGACTTCGCGCCGGCCAAGGGCTGGGATGTCGGCGGCAAATATGAGAATGGCAAGCTCGGCGACGCGCTCGGCGGGTCGATCAAGCGAGACGTCGTGTCGGGCACGGTCGGCTACACCACTAAGGCTTTGCGCTGGTCGAGCGCGGTCGAATATCGCGTCGAGGATTCCTCCACGCTCGGCGATCGCAAGACCTGGGCCGCGCGCAACCTCGTCACCTGGCAGGCAAACGATGCGCTGCGGCTGTTCGGCAAGGCCAATTTCTCGGTCTCGAACGGCGGCGCCAACAGCACCGGGCTCGACGCCAATTATTACGAGCTTTCGCTGGCGGCGGCCTATCGCCCGGTCTGGAACGACAAGCTCAACCTGCTCGCCAAGCTGACCTACCTCGACGATCTGCCGTCGCCCGCGCAGGTGACCGCCTACAATCTGCCGATCGATTATGCCCAGCGCAGCAAGATCGGCGCGATCGACGCGACCTACCAATTGACCGCGCGTCTGTCCGTCGGCGGCAAGGTCGCGTACCGGGTGGGCGAGCTGCGCATGTCACGCGACGACAGCCAGCCCTGGTTCGACAGCAAGGCGCTCTTCTGGGCGGTGCGCGCGGATTATGAGGTGGTGCGCCGCTGGGATGCGCTGGTGGAACTGCGCAAGCTCTCGGTCACCACCGCGCAGGACAGCCAGATGGGCGCGCTGGTCGCACTCTACCGCCATCTCGGCACCAATCTGAAGGTCGGCGTCGGCTACAACTTCACCGATTATTCGGACGACCTCTCCGACCTCTCGCACCGCAACCACGGCGTCTTCTTCAATGTGATCGGGAAGTTCTGACGTTCAATCCGCGCGCGAAGGGCGGAGACGAACGGCATTGGCCGTGCGCGATTCCAGTCCCAGTCGAAGCTGTCGATCCTGCGTCCGTGTCTCAACCTCGCGCAACCGATCGATGCATTTCGCGACGCGGTCGTCGAAACTGCCGCGCCTCATTTCTTGGCGGACGATCGGGCTGTGTTGAGCGCGGCGCGCTCTTCGGCCTCGGCCGCGCCGGCGATCAGGCGCCGGTAGATGCTGTGTGCACGATGATGAAAAGCCCGCTCGCTTGCGGTGGTTGCAGCCTCGGTGGCCGCCAGGCTTTCCGCCGCCTTCGCCCTATATTGTTCGAGCTTGGTCATCGTTTCTATCCTCGGTTCGGGCGAAAGGGTCAGGCGGGAGGCAAGGCAGCAAGCGCGCGCTCGACGCTGAGCAGGCCTTCCTGGCTGGCGACGGCAAGGTCGATCGGTCGCCCGCCCAACGCCGCGTCATGCGTGTTGAGGAAGGCGATCACGGCCGCCGGCTGTCGCAGGATTTCGAACGCCATTCGGGATATTTGACCCTGCCGCGCGGCCTGGTCGGGCGCGAGGCGCGGGGTGGTGACGCGTTTGCGGAAAGCCTGGTTCACAGCATTTCGTCCTTCTGGGTAGCGGCCGCGGCGCGCAACCGCTCGCCATGAAGCAAGCGGGCCGCCATCCCGCGCCAAACCGTCTCCGACTGGAGATGCTGCGCGCGGACATTCTCGAGTTTCGTATCGCGTGCCGCGCGGGCACATTCGTCGGCGCGGGCGAGGTAGAAGGTGCTTGTGTTGGTCATCGGATGGCTCCCGAACGGCACGACGGGCGGAGGGGTTAGCCGATCATCTCCGCGACGATCCGCCGCAATTCCTTGGCCGGAAGAGAGGGGAGGAGCTGTCGTTGCGGCTGGGCCGGAGTCTCGGAGAAACGAAGCGACAGGCGTCGGCGCGGATGATCCGCGCTCGTTATATTCTGAATATGCATAAATTCCTTGGGCGGCCCGGTTTCGGACCGCGATTATACTGGATGTCGGGGACGCTAGCGTCGGAAGTTCCGACGCGGTCCGCCGCCTCCGGGCGTGGGCTCGCGATAGATGAGCCGGCCCTTTTCGAGGTCATAGGGCGTCATTTCCACATGCACCCGGTCGCCCAGCACGGTGCGGATGCGGAAACGCCGCATCCGACCGGCTGTGTAAGCGATCACCTTGTGCTGATTATCGAGCAGGACGCGAAAGCGTCCATCCGGCAAGACCTCTTCGATCAAGCCCTCGAACGTAAGCAGTTCCTCCTTCGCCACTCAGGCGTCGGCGAGGTTGGTAGCGGATTGCTTGCCACGATTGTCGGTCTCGACTTCGTAGCTGACGCGCTGGTTCTCGTTCAGCGTGCTCATGCCGGCGCGTTCGACCGCGCTGATATGAACGAAGCTGTCCGCACCGCCGCCCTCGGGCGCGATGAAACCATAACCTTTGGCGGCGTTGAAGAATTTGACGGTGCCGATCGGCATGAGCTGTTTCCTTTCACGAAAACAAAAGGGATCCTCCGGCGAAAAGTCGGAAGAGCCATGAAGCGAGAAAGGGAAGATCAGGCCGCTTCGGCGAAGGGCGTCAAATTCCGTCGCAGGCGACGTTAGCCCCCTCTAAATAGGATTTCGGCGGAAAAAGTCAATCTTTGCAGAGATCATAAGCGCCAGCAGGCTTGCTATTCGATCGAATAAGGTGCCGATCCGGCCATCCTATTTCAAAAATATTCCCGGCGCGCGAAGGCTCTACGCATGGTTGACGGAAGCGGGCCGATCTCCGACGCTGATCCGATGGCGAAGAAGGTCCGCAGGCAGAATATGACGGTGGGCGCCTTCCGCGCCGTCAAATGGGGCGCGCCGATCGGCGACCTCTATTACCGGACGATGGAAATGAGCTGGCCCGCCTTCATCGGCTGGGTTTCGTTCGTCTTCTTGCTGCTCAATCTCCTTTTCGGCCTGGTCTATGCGGCGCTGCCCGACGCGATCCTCAACATGCCGCACGCGTCGGTCGCCTATGGCTTCTTCTTCTCGGTCGAGACGCTGGGCACGGTCGGCTATGGCTATATGGCGCCGGTCTCTCCGGCGGGCCACGCCGTAGCGGGCCTCGAGATCCTGGCCGGCTTGTTCTTCTCCGCGACGATGACCGGGCTGATTTTCGCCCGCTTCGCCCGCCCGCGGACCAGCCTGATCTTCAGCGATGTCGCCGTGATCGGCCGCCATGAAGGAAAGCCCGCGCTGATGGTGCGGATGGCTTCAACCCGCAAGCATCCGCTGGCGGATGCCACCGCGCAGATGGCATGGCTCAAGCGCACCGAACTGCCCGGCGGCGGGGTCACTCGCCGGCTGGTGAACCTGCAGCTGCTACGATCGAACAACCCGATGCTGGGGCTGGCCTGGACGCTCACTCATCCGATCGAGGATGAGAGTGAATTCTTCGCCGCGCTCACCGGAGCCCAGCCATTCTCGCTGACCGTGACCGTCTCCGGGCTCGACACATTGCTCGCCACGCAATCGATCGGCGGCCATTTCTATCGGCGCGAGGACATATTGATCGACCATGATTTCGTCGACGTGATCACCGACGTCGAAGGCGTGGTCCATCTCGACCTGACCCACTTCCATGAGGCACGGCCAATAACCGCCTGAGCGCCATTCAGGCCTGGGCGGGTCCGGCTCGCAGACCAGGATCCGCTCGGCCGTTTCCGGTCCTATAAGATCGACTTTCGCGCGATGCGCTTCGCGGTCACGCCGCGTTAGCGCCGCGCCGGATCAGTGCAGGCGGACGCCGTTGAGCGAGCCCAATATGCCGAATGCCTGGAGCAGCCACAGGACGACGAGGATCACGACCACGGCATTGAGGATGCCTTTGATCTTGCCGTCCATCGGGATGTAATTGTTCACCAGCCACAGCAACACGCCGACGACGATCAACACCAGGATAATCTGAAGCAGCATCGAAACCTCTCCCGTCCACCCCCGGGCTTGGCTTTCAAGCGCCGGAGGGCGGGAAATGGTTCCGCCGCTTCAACGACCGGGTCAGGCGACGCGTTCGAACTGTATCAGCCGCCGTTCGGGATCGGTTGAGATCAGCCGCACCGTGATCGCATCCCCCGGCTGCACCGCATGCGCCACCACGCGCGCGACCACCGGCTGGTCGCGCAACTGCATCCGTGCTCCCCGCTCATCGACGTCGGTCACGATCGCCGGGAAGACCTGGCCCTCGCTGCCCTTGAGCATCACGGCTTCCGCCAGATCGACCACCGCGCGCTCGATCTGCCCGCCCAGCGCGTCCGCGCGCGCCATGACCTGCGGCAATTTCCCGAAAGCCTGGGTCACGATCTCGGGCACGTCCTGTCCGTTGGCGATCGCCAGCGCGGCGCGTACGACATAGCGATCGGCCAGCCGCCGCAGCGGGGCGGTCGCGTGCGCATAGGTCGCCGCCATCGCGACATGCCAGGGCACTACCCCGGGCTGGTAAGGCGCGTAGGATGCGCCAGCGCCTGCTCGCCGCGCGGCCAGCATGAAGGCCGCCTCGCGCGGATCGTTCGCGCGCAGCGTCTTCTGAAACTGGCCGAGCGTCTCGGCCTCGGGCCAGACGAGCCCGAAAGCACGCGCCGTGAAGCGCAATCGGCGGATCGCATGCTCGTCGGGCGGCGCCATCACGCGGAACAGGCCCGTATGGTGCGCCTGCAGGGCGTCCGCGACCGCAAGGTTGCAGGCGAGCGACATCGCCGCGTTGCGATCCTCCGACAGCAAGCGCGGCCGAAACGCCAGCTCGAATTTGCCTTGGCCGATCTGACGGACTTCCTGCTCGGGCGGATCGACGCGGGAGGCACCGCGCCGATCCTCGGCCGCCTGGATACGGTCCGACAGCGCGGCGAAATCAGGGGGCAGGTCGCTCTCGCTCACGCTGTCATAGGCAAGCTTCGCGCGGCTACGGATGATCGCGCGCTCCGCTCCGTCAAGCTTCACGCTGCCATCGGGTGCGACCCGCACGGTGAAGATCACCGCGGGTCTGGGTCCGTCGGGCAGCAGGCTTGCCGCTTGTTCGCTCAGGATCGGCGGGTAGAGCGGAGCCTTGCCGTCGGGCAGGTATTGGCTGGTGCCGCGCGCCCAGGCTTCCCGATCGATCGCGCCGCCATCATCGACGAACCAGGCGACGTCCGCGATGGCATAATGAAGCAGGATATCCTCGCCCGCCCGATCGATCGCGAAGGCCTGGTCGAGGTCGGTCGAGCTGGCCGGATCGAGCGTGACGAACGGCTTATCCGTCCGGTCGGCATGCTGGCTCGGCGTGCGTGTCGCGGCTTCGTCGGCGGCCGTCAGAACGTCTGCCGGGAAATCGCCCGGCACCTTATATTGGGCGCGGATCGCGGCGAGACCGAGCGCCAGCGCGTTGCCTGGATCGATGAGAGTCTTCATTCTGGATCGGCTACCTGAATCCGCCGCAAGGGAAGGCGTCTAACGCCCGCCGGGTCCAATCAGTTCGCTCCCGCCGCGGCGGCTGCCGCTTTCAATTCCCGCCAGGTCGGCGCTTTCGGCAGAGCAAGCGCATATTTGGCGCGCGCTTCGTCGCGCTGCCCCTCTCGCATCAGCACGTCGCCCCACGCCTTGAGTGGATCCGCCCAGGCCGGTCCGCGCTGGTTGGCGGCCGCAAGCATCTGCGCGGCGCCGGCCAGGTCGCCATGCCGCGCGAGCGCAAGTCCCCAGCTATAATAAGCCGCGGGCAGATCGGGCGCGAGCCGAACCGCCGTGCGATAGGCGCGTTGCGCCCCAGCCCAATCGCCGCGATGGTCGAGGATGTCGCCGCGGAAGCGATAGCAATCGACGAACGAACCGGTGCTGCGCAAAAAGGCGTCGGCCTTGTCGGGATGCCCGGCAGCCTCCTCGGCGGGGGCGACCCAGCAATTATAGCCGGGATATTGGCTGCTCACGTTCGGATCGGCGAAAGCGGCGCCGAAGGCCTCCATTTCGCGCACAGCGGCGGCGCTATCACCGCGTTCGCCGGCGATCCGGCCACGCACGAAATGACTCATCGCGGCAAGCGTCGGGTCCGATGCATCGCCCAGCGCCGTCTGAAGCTGCAGCTCGGCATCTGCAAAATCGTGAAGCCGCACGTCCATGTCGGCGATCGAGGGGGCGTTGGCGCCGACGTTCGATCCGACCCCGCCATGCGCTTCCGAATCCGCAATCATGCTCGCACGGGCGCCCTGCGAGTTCCACGTCAGGAAGTCGCTATTCTCATAATAGAGCTCGGGCGCCTGTCCCGGCCGCCCCCCGGCTGCGCGTTTCATCTCCTCGCCTTCGCGCCAGGCATCTTCCTCGCGGCCCATCAGCCACAAGGCGTTCTGCGCGTTGCTGCGCGCGACCCAATAATCGGGCTTGAGCGTCACGGCGCGGCGATAGAGGACATAGGTCTCCGGGATGGATCCCCCGATGCTGGCGAGCGAGTTCGCCCACTGATTGAGCACATAGGGCCGGTCTGCAGCCGACACATTGGCATAGATCGCCTTGGCGGTGGCAACGACCTCCGCATTGCGCCCCATATTGGCCAGATAGACCAGATACAGGGACGGCTCGGCCTGGCTGTAGATATATTCCGCAGCCTTGGAGATCAGGCTGTCCAGATCGGCAGGGCCGCCTTCGAAGCTCTTGGGCAGCAAGCCTGCCCCGCGCACCGTGAGCGTGAGCCCGCCTTGGGGCGTCTGCACCAGATCGCCCTCGATATGGATGTCGTGTCCGAACCGCGCCTTGAGCAGGCGGTCGACCTCGCCGATCGAGACGCCGGTTTCGGGCACCTCAAGCTTGATCTCGCCGGTCCATGCGTTGGAGATGTTGCGTTTGGCGCTGGACGCGCGGGTCGATGCCTGGAGCTGCGTGAGCCGGTCGAGCACGCTGCCTGCGATCACCTCGCCATTCAATCCGCGCGCGGCCAGCGCCGGTGGTGCCGCGAAAGGATCGATCACCACCGAATTGGATACGAAGGCGTCGTGCACCATCACGATCAGGCCGGTGCCGATCGCGGTGACGATCAGCGCGAGCAGTATCTGGAACGCGATACGGATCTGGTCGGACAGCCGCTTGCGCTTGGCCGCTCCGATCGCGAGCTCGCGCTCCTTCTCGAAATGATGCTGCTCGAGCCGTGCGAGGTTGGTCTGCTCCTGCAGATAGGCGGCGAGATGGGGATCGAACGGCGTGCCGGTGGCGGATGCCTGTACCGCGCTGGCGGCTGCGAGCGGATCGAGACCGCGTGCCGCACCGCGTGCTTCGCCTTCCCCGGCCTCCTCGCCGAGCAAGCCTTCAACCAAACCTTCCGCCATCGATCACCCCCGCGAAGGTCATTGTCCGATTTCCGCAAAGGGTCAATCGGGTCGCGTCGCGTACAATGATGCTTTCGGTGGGGCGGTACCGGCCGGCGGATTGCTTCTTGCCGCACTTCGACGGCGCCGGCCGTTTTTGCGGTCTGGCCGCACGCGGACAAAAAGCAAAATGCCCGGTTCCGGTCAGGATAAGACCCGCGCTACGGGATTTCGTCCACGGAGCGGACGAACGCCCGTCGAAATCGGTTGGTTCCGGAAAGTTACGTTTTTTCAAATTGTTGCCGCAGCGCAACATGTGTTGTGCGAATGCTGGCCTGGATCGATTTCCGGGTTCTCCTGCGGCGGAAGAGGCGTAATTCGGCTTACCTCACACAAGAAGAGGTATTCCCCAACATGACCCCCCATGGTCTCCGCGCGCCCGCTCTGGCTCTGGCCAGCGTCTCGCTGATCGCGCTGCTGGCTTCCCCCGCCGCCGCCCAGACCGCGCCGGCCGCACAGGCCGCGCCCGCCGATGCCGCGGCTCCGGCCGAGGCGCCCGAAGTCGTCGTCACCGGCACGCGCATCCGCAACGCCGATTTCGAGACCGCCAATCCGGTCGTCAGCATCAATGCCGCGCGCATCCAGCAGACCGGGGACGTCAACCTCACCGAATATCTCACCCGCCTGCCGGCCTTGACCGGCTCGATGGGGCCGTCGCAATCCGCGGGCGGCTCGCCCAATCTCGGCATCGGCCAGACCGGCCTCAACGAGCTCGATCTGCGCAACCTCGGTACCAACCGCACGCTGGTGCTGATCGATGGCCGCCGTCAGGTCGGCGGCGAGCCGGGGTCGGCCGCGGTCGACATCAACACCATCCCGACCGACCTGGTCGAGCGCGTCGACGTGCTGACCGGCGGCGCCTCGGCCATCTACGGTGCGGACGGCGTGACCGGCGTGGTCAACTTCATCCTCAAGAAGGATTTCGAAGGGCTCAATATCCGCGCTCAGAACGGCATCTCGTCCAAGGGCGATGGCGGCCAGCGCCTCGTCTCGGCAACCGTGGGCCACAATTTCGCGGACGGGCGCGGCAACGTCTCGTTGGCCTATGAATTCAGCCAGGAAGATCGGCTTCCCGTCACCGATCGGCCTTACCTCACCGGCTCGCGAGCGATCACCTTCCACAACAATCCGTCGAGCAGCGGCCCGACCCGCGTTCCGCTGCAGGATATCCGCTTCTTCGACACGTCGCGCCAGGGCGGCGTCGATGTCGATTTCGACGGCCTGCCCGATTATCTCGGCAACAATGGCGCGCCGTTCAATCACGGCACGTTCGTGCCCGATTTCTACCAGCAGGGCGGTGACGGCACGCTCCAGTCGGATTATCGCGGCGACTTGCTGCCCAAGATCACGCGCAACATCGGCAATTTGATCGCGCATTACGACTTCAGCCCGGCGTTCACGCTCTACGCGGAGGCCAAATATGCCCACACCGTGTCCTATTCGATCAGCCAGCCGACCTTCGATTATTATATCCATATCGATCCGGCCAATCCGTTCATCCCGGATTCGCTGAAGGGCATTATCGCGAATGCCGGCGGTGCCTTGCTCAACCGCGACAATTTCGATCTGGGCACGCGCGGCGAGCGCATCATCCGCAACACCGCCCGCGGCGTGATCGGCGCGAAGGGCGACCTGTCGAGCCACCTGCGCTACGACGCGTCCTATACCTATTCGCGGAACAAGATCACGAACCACTTCATCGGCGACCAATATACCGACCGCTTCCTCGCGGCGGTGGATGCGGTGTCCGACGGACATGGCGGCGTGACCTGCCGGATCAACATCGATCCCAACGCCGATATCAGCCAGCCCGACGACTATACCCGCACGCAGCGCAACGCTCCGCTGTCGTTCACGCCGGGCCAGTGCGTGCCGTTGAACCTGTTCGGCGAAGGCTCGCCCAGCCAGGCGGCGAAGGACTTCATTTCGGTCAACACGACCGAGCATTCGAAGCTGACGCAGCAGGTCGCGACCGCATCGCTCAGCGGCGATACTGGCGCCTTCTTCAATCTGCCGGGCGGCCCGATCGGCTTTGCGGTCGGCGGCGAATGGCGGCGCGAGAGCAGCACAGACATTCCGGATCCGGTGTCGCAGCAGGGCCTTACCTTCGCCAACCTGACCCCGATCGCCAGGGGCCATTTCACGGTGAAGGAAGCGTTCGGCGAGGTTGATGCCCCGCTGCTCAAGAACCTGCCGTTCGCGCATCTGCTCACCATCGGCGGCGCGGTGCGCTTCTCCGATTATTCGACGATCGGCCACACCACCACGTGGCGGCTGAACGGCCAATATGCGCCGATCCGCGACATCACCTTCCGCGGCACCTACGCGCAGTCGGTGCGTGCGCCGAACATCGGCGAATTGTTCGCGCCGAACGGGCAGGATTTCGAATTCATCAGCGATCCCTGCTCGACCGCGAACATCAACCTGGGCAAGCCCAGCCGGCCCGCCAATTGCCGGGCATTGCTGACCTCGCTCGGGGCGGACCCGTCGACCTTCACCGATCTGAACTCGGCGAATATCTCGGGCCTGCTCGGCGGCAACCCGTCGCTCAAGGCGGAAACCGCGCGCACCTGGACCGCGGGCGCGGTGATCGCGCCGCGTTTCGTCCGCGGCCTGACGATCTCGGCCGACTGGTATGACATCAAGCTGAAGGATGCGATCAGCACGGTCGCTCCGCAGCAGCTGGCCGATCTTTGCGTCGACCAGCCCGATCTCAACAACCAGTTCTGCGCCGCGATCACGCGCAACAATGGCGGCAACCAGCCGGGCCGGATCGTGGGCTTCACCCGCATTCCGCAGAACGTCGCCAATTATGCGACGCGCGGCCTGGACCTGGACGTCGCTTATGCGCTTCGTCCGCGCTGGGACTATGGCAGCTTCGACCTGCATCTGGTCGGCAATTATCTCGACAAGCTGACGCTGATCGGCACGCCCGGTGCAGATCCCACCAATTATCGCGGAACCTATGATGGCAGCGCGCCGAAATATCAGGCCAATTTCGATGCGACCTGGAACTACAAGAAGCTGAAGCTGGGTTACGATCTGTCCTGGTTCAGCCATGTCCTGCGCTACTCGCACGACGCGGTGGATGCCGATCCGAACCTGACCGCGCCCGAATATAAATATATCAAGGCGCATTGGCAGCACGACATCTATGCCAGCTACGACGTGAACGAGAAGTTCGAGATGTATGGTGGCGTCAAGAACCTGACGCAGCCGAAGCCGGATCCGTCGCTGATCTACTATCCGAACGAGCCGCTCGGCCGTTTCCTGTACGTCGGCGCCCGGGTGAAGCTCGGCAAGATCTTCTGATCCTGCGATACGGGAAGAAAGCGAGGGGTGGTCGCCGATGCGGCCGCCCTTTTCTTTTGCCTCAGCGCGCCTTGCGCTCGGTATAGTCGATCCGGATCAGGACCCAGGTCCCGACCTGCATCCGCCCGCCCACGCGCGGGGGCAGGACAAGGAATTGCCACGCCGCCTCGCGCACCGCGCGGGCAAAGCCCGAGCCGGGGGATTCGCCGACCTCTTCGCAATGATCGACATGATAGCGCGCCACCGTCTGGCAGGCGATCTCGCCAAAGCCGCCATCGGGGCGCGCATTCTTGAGATAATAACCAAGCTCGGCGTCGGTCGGCTCGCGATACCATTGCGCCGCATAAAGCGGCTGTCCGCCCGAGCCGTAAGCGACCGGCCGATCCGAATCCGAACTGCCGTTGGCCTCATCGCTCGTGCTGGCGTCGGAGGGCGAGGACGAAGGATGGGGTGACGGCGGCACCTGGCGCACGTCGAACTTCTCGAGTCCCGGCGTCAGCACCCACGGCGCAGCCTTGTCGGGCAGTTCGATCTTGGGCGGCGGGACGCTCGGCGTCGGCGGCGCGGTGGTGGCGTGGGTCTGGTGGGTCTTATTGGTGGTCTTGGTCTGGGTCGTCTGCTCCTGCTCGTCGGGTGCAACATTGAAGCTCAGCAATTGGCGGCCATTGTCCGCCATCTTGACGAAGGGCGGCGCGAGCTTGAGCAGCATCAGCAGGATCAGCAGATGGATGCCGATCGTGATCGCAAAGGAAAGGGCGCGGCGGCGCGCCTCCGCATGCTCCGGGTCCGAGAAAGGGAAATAGGGCGCCAGGCGCATCGGCGGCCTAGCTAGGGTGTGTTGCGGTGCGCTGCAACAATATGGCGACGGACCGTTTTGCGCGCATGCATCATCGCCGGCCGCGAGGAACGCCCCGATGTTCGGCGAGACGAAGCCGAGTCATTCGGAGGCTTTAATGCTGGAGCAAGCTTCGCTCGGCGATATGATACCGCAACCGTGGGCGGTGATCGGGGCGAAAAACGCCCGGTCTTTTGGGGAGGGGAACGGGATGGCGGTCTGTCGCATCGCCATGCTGATGGCCGGAACTGGCCTGCTCGGCACCCCTCTCCAAGCCGCTGATCCGCCCGCGCAAGACGACAGGAGCGAGATTGTGGTGCGCGCCGATCGCGGCAGCGCGGAGACCGACATCAAGGCGCTCACCACGTATGACGCGCGCAATATCGAGGCGATGGGCGTCACCAATATCGGCGAACTGCTGCGTATCATCGGGCCTTCGGCCAAGAGCGCGGACGGCAAGGACCCGATCTACCTGCTCAATGCGCAGCGCGTCTCCGGTTACGAGGAGATCGGCACGCTCCCGCCCGAAGCGATCCTCAAGGTCGAGATCATGCCGGAGCAGGCCGCGCTCAAATATGGCTATCCGCCGACCCAGCGGCTGATGAACTTCATCACCAAGCCCAAATTCCATGCGCTCGTTATGTCGGCCAATGTCGGAACCACCACCGAGGGCGGTGGTGAAACGCATGGCGCCGACGTCACGCTGACCCGCATCGACAATGGTCGCCGGCTCACGCTGGGTGGCGAATATAGCCACACCGATCCGCTGCTGCAGTCGCGCCGGCCGATCGTCCCCGATCCGGAAAATCCGTTCGATGCGGTCGGTAACGTCATGGGCGTGGGTGGCGGGGAGATCGATCCGGCGCTGAGCGCGGCGGCCGGCCATCCCGTCTTTGTCGCCGCCGTCCCGCTCGACCCGGCTGCGCGAGGATCGATCGGCGGCTATGTCGCGGGCGCCGGAGCGCTCCGTCCCTTCGACCTGGGACCCTATCGCACGCTGGTCGCGCGCGAGGACAGGGAGAAGGCGAACGCGGTTCTGGCGACCCAGATCGGCGGCACGATCAGCGGCTCTTTCACCGCCAGCGCCGAACATAAGGTCAGCCGCTCGCTGCAGGGCCCGCCCAGCGCGGCGATCCTGCTGCCCGCCGGCAGCCCTTATTCGCCCTTCACAGATAATGTGCTGCTCCACCGCTACCTCACCGATCAGCCGCCGCTGACCCAGCGAACCGTCACCACCACCTTGCACGGCGGCGCCCTGTTGCGGGGCGGTCTTGCCGGCTGGAACTGGGATGCGACGACGACGCTCGATTCGAACGACGTCAAAAGCCGCGGCGACCGCGGTGTGGATATTGCCGCGATCGACGCGGCGGTGGCCGGCGGTGCCAACCCCTTCGGGCCGCTCGATGCCGCCCGGTTGCCCCAGCAATCGCACACGCTGACGCGCAAGGGCGAATTCAAGGGCGTCGCCAACGGTGTCGCGATCGTGCTGCCGAGCGGCGAGCTCCGCGCGACCGTCACGGCCGAGGCCGAACGCTCGACCGTCGAATCCCATTCGCGGGGCTTTGCCGATGTCGACCTTTCGCTCGGGCGTACGCGCGTCGAAGGCGGCCTGTCGGTCGATATTCCACTCGCGTCGCGCGACCTCGACTTCCTGCCTTTCCTGAACAAGCTTTCCGCAAACCTGTCCGGCAACGTCCGCGACATCAGCGATTACGGCACGCTCAGCGACACCACCTACGGCCTCAACTGGCAGCCGGTCACGGGCGTGCAGCTCAGCGTGACGGTCAAGAATCTCGGGATCGCGCCCGACATGGCGCAGAAATCCGCGCCGACCCAGCAATTCACCAACGTGCCCTATTTCGATTATCGCACCGGCCAGACCGCGTTCGTGACCACCATCTCTGGCGGCAATCCCAACCTGCGGGCCGAGCAGGCGAAATATACCGTGGTCGGCATGAACCTGAAGCCCTTCACGGACCGCCAGCTGACGCTCAGCCTCAATTACGGCTGGGGGACGGGCCGCCATTTGACCGCCACCCTGAACGAATTCCCTGAGACGGAGGCGGCCTTTCCCGATCGCTTCGTGCGCGACGCGTCCGGCCGGCTGGTCACCGTCTTCCAGACGCCCGCCGATCTGTATCGCGGGGAGCAGCGCACGCTGCAGGCACAGTTCAACTGGAGCGGGTCGCTCAAGAAGCAGCCCGCCAATCAGGATCCGAAAAAGCCGTTCTTTCCCGGCTATTTCTATTCGGGCGCGACCGCGGTGTTCCAGCTCAGCAACAAGGTGCAGCTCCGCCCGGGCCTGCCCTGGCTCGACCTGCTCGGGGGCGACACTATCGACGGAAACGCCCCAAGCCATGTCCAGCTCTGGGCGTGGGCGGGCTTGGGCTACAGGGGCGAGAGCATCAATCTCGATAGTTCGTTCGAGGGGCCGTCGCGGATCAACGGCGGGTTGCCCCGAACCGATCTCCATTTCTCGAGCAAGTTCGTCCTCAATGGGACGCTGAATTCCACGCTCGGCCGGCACATCCGCCAGCCCTGGGCGAAAAAGCTGACCGCTTCGGTCCAGGTGCAGAACATTTTCGACACGCGCCGCCATGTCGAGGATGCGACCGGCGCAACGCCCAATCGCTATCAGCCCGATCTGATCGATCCGCTCGGCCGGACGGTTAAGCTCACGCTGCGCAAATTGTTCTGACCGGGTCGCCGCGCCGCGGGTTGACAGAGCCAGAGGGCAGGCGCAGGGGCGCCAGGTTCGCGGGGCGGCAGCCGCCGCTCCAAGGGCCTATCGAGAGTCATAAAACCATGCCGAGCGACAGTTACAGTCGACCGATTTTGCCGCGCGCGGCAACCGTGGCCTGACCCTCTTAGGGCTCGCCCGGTCCGCGCGTGGCGGACAGGATTGAGCCCATGCAAGACACCATTTTCGAAAAGAACGCTCCGTTCGATGCCGCCATGCTCGCCCAGAGCTTCGCGAGTGAACGTCCCGCCGACATAGCCGATGCGCTCGACGCGCTCGAGGCGAAGGAAGCCGCGGCGATCGTCGCGCATCTGCCGCCCGAGCTTGCGGTCGACGCGCTCGAACAATCGGGCATAGACGGCGCGGACGAGATCATTGCCTTGCTGCCGCGCGCGCACGGCGCGGCTCTGCTCGACGCCATGTCGGCCGACCGCGCCGCCGACATGTTCCGTGCGATGGAGGAGCCCGCCTGCTCCGAACTGCTGGCGCTGGTCCAGCCCGACGTGCGCAAGACGGTCGAAGGCCTGCTGGCTTATCCGGAGGGCAGCGTCGGCGCTTATATGACGACCGAGTTCGTCGCGGTTCCCGCCGACTGGACGGTCGCGCAGGTGCTGCATCACATTCGGATGGTCGAGCGCACGCGCGAGACGGTCTATTCGGTCTATGTGACCGACCCGGCCAGGCATTCGCTGGTGGCGGCGGTGACCTTGCGCAGGCTGATCTCGGCCGATCCCAATGCCAATGTGCTGACCGCCGCGCCGCACCGCAAGCCGCTCACGATCGGCGCGCAGGAGCGGCAGGAAGAGGCGGCACGGCTGATTTCCAAATATGATCTGCTCGCCATTCCGGTGACCGACAATCGCCAGCATCTGATCGGCATCGTCACCGTCGACGACGTGATCGATTCGATGGTCGAGCGGCAGACCGCCGAGGTGCAGCGCTTCGGCGGTGTCGAGGCGCTCGATGAGCCTTATCTGCGGATGAGCTTCTGGGCGATGATCCGCAAGCGTGCGGGCTGGCTCTGCGCTTTGTTCCTGTCGGAGATGCTGACCGCGTCCGCGATGCAGGGGTTCGAGGGCGAGCTTGAGAAGGCGATCGTGCTGACTCTGTTCATTCCGCTGATCATGAGCTCGGGCGGCAATTCGGGCAGCCAGGCGACCTCGCTCCTGATTCGCGCGCTCGCGCTGCGCGAGATCGAATTGCGCGACTGGTGGCGTGTGGCGCTGCGCGAGCTTCCGACCGGCATCATGCTCGGCGCGATCCTGGGCGTGATCGGCATCGTGCGGATCACGCTCTGGCAGAAATTCCATATCTACGATTATGGCGTGCATTGGCCTTTGGTGGCGCTGACGGTGGGCGCGGCCCTGGTCGGGATCGTGACCTTCGGCTCGCTGGTCGGATCGATGCTGCCGTTCGGGCTGCAGAAGCTGGGTTTCGATCCGGCGAGCGCTTCGGCGCCGTTCGTGGCCACGCTCGTCGATGTGACCGGCCTCGTCATTTATTTCGGCGTGGCGGCGATCATCCTTCACGGCACCTTGTTATAGGCCGACAGGTTCGCAGCCGGTCGAGGACCGGCTGCGAACCCCTCAGGCCGCGGCCGGGCGGCACGTCCCGCGTTCGATCCCGATCAGCCGATCGAGCGACCAGGCCCCGCCGCCGCGTGCGACGAGCGGCAGCAGCAGGCCCGCCCAGCTCAGGTGGGTCGGCCACGCGTCGGGATAGACGAATATCTCGATCACGCTGGTCATGCCCAGTAACGCCAGCGCCGCCGGGCGCGTGAACAGGCCGAGCACCAGCAGGATCGGAAAGAAATGCTCGGAATAGGTCGCGATATGCGCCGCCACCTCCGGCTTCACGAACGGCAAGGCATAATCGGTGCGGAACAGCTCATACGTCGAATCGGTGATGGTCAGCAGGCCGTCCACCTTGGTTCGCCCCGACAGGAAAAAGATCGCGGCGATGCCGAGGCGCGCCACCAACAGCAAAAAGGATTCGGGCAGGATGCTTGCTGCTGCATCCGACGCGCGGCGATAGAGCGAAAGCGCATAGGTCATCGGGCGAATCTCCGGATGGCCCGCCGCCCGGACCTTGGACCGGTCACGGACGGCGGGCGCAACATTCAGGCCTTGGGCGTGAGCGAGCCGAAGCCCTTGGGCGTCTTGATCGTGGTGCAGGTGCCCGCCTTGACCAGCTTCCAGGCATTGCCCTGGTAATTGGCCGCGGCGGTGCCCGCGCAGCTGGTGCCCGCACCGGCCTTGCAATCATTGTGGCCGGCAAGGGCGACACCGTAGCATTTTTCCATCGGCGTCTTGGCCGGATCGGCATGGGCGGCGCCCGCGGCGAGGGTGAGCGCGAAAGCGGCGGCAATTGCCGCATTGGTCTTGGTCATCGTCTGTCCTTTGATCTGGAAATGAGGTGGCGCGGCGGGTTGGGGACACCGCCGCGCCGTGACCCGGAAGGCTGCCTTGTGGGTCACGGATCCTCTTTCGCCGGGGCGGCCGCGTCGGTTACAACCGCCGCGGCGGGGCCTCCCAAAAAAGTTTCGGGCGCCGCATGTAACCGGGCGTCTGGCTGGCACGTATGCGCAGGCGGGAGCGGGAATGCAGCTAAGCGAAGAGCAGCTTCGGGCGTGGATGACGGCAGGGTTGGACGGCGATGCGGCCGCCCACATCGCCCTGTTGCGCGCGCTCGCGCCGATGCTTCGCAATTTCTATCGCCGCCGGCTGCGTGGCGCCGAGGACGATATTGAGGATCTGGTGCAGGAAACCCTGATCGCGGTGCATACGCGGCGCGCGAGCTATGATCGCGACCGGCCGTTTGTCGCCTGGCTCTATGCGATCGCGCGCTATCGCATGATCGATCATTTGCGTCGCCAGCGCGTATCGGTGCCGGTCGAGGCGCTCGACGAGATATTGGTGTCGGAAGGGTTCGAGGATGCGGCCTCCGCGCGCGTCGATGTCGCGCGCCTGCTGGCGGGGCTCAGCCCCAAGCAGGCGCGCGCGATCCGCGACACGCATATCGAAGGATTGAGCATAGCCGAAGCGGCCGCCGCCGCGCGGATCGGCGAATCCGACGTCAAGATTTCGGTCCATCGCGGCATGAAGGCGCTCGCCGCGCGCATCCGGGGCGTCCGGCCATGAATACGGACGATCTGATCCGCACGCTCGGCACCGACGTGCCCCCGGTCCGGCGCGGCACGCTCCGTCGCCGCATTATCGGCGGGATCGTCGGCGGAGGGCTGGTGAGCCTGCTGCTGATCGGATGGACGCTAGGCTTCCGTCCCGATCTTTGGATCGCGATGCACGGCTTCGCTTTCTGGATGAAGTGGATCTACACCGCTTCGATCAGCCTGATCGCGATCGCGGCGACGATCCGTCTCGCGCGTCCCGATGCCGCGCCGTCGCGCTTGCTCTGGCTGCTCCTTGTCCCGATCCTCCTGCTTGCGGGTCTCGGCATCGGCGAGCTGGCGCAAAAGCCCGCGCGCGATTGGCTCGCGATGTGGCTCGGGGGAAGCTGGAAGCTCTGCCCATGGCTGGTGCTGACGCTCAGCATGCCGATCTTCATCGGGTTGCTCTGGTCGTTCCGGCGGCTGGCGCCGACCCGGCTGCGTGCGACGGGTGCGGCGGCTGGGCTGGCGGCGGGCGCGAGCGCGGCAACGCTCTATTGCTTCCATTGCGACGAGGTGTCGGCCCTGTTCGTGCTGACCTGGTACAGCCTGGGGATATTGCTCGCGGCGGGTGTCGGCGCGCTGGTCGGCCCGCGCTTCCTGCGCTGGTGATGTAACCGGGCGATCCCCCGGCCCGTAGGAGAGACGCCATTCCGGCACATCCTAGGGAGATATCATGTTCAGCACTCGCACCGGCATTTCGCTTGCCACCTCGGCCGCGCTCGTCGCCTTTGCCGCCGCCCCGACCGCGCCCGCTTTCGCCAAGCAGGCCGGCGCGCAGACGGTCCATTGCTATGGCGTCAACACCTGCAAGGGGCAGTCCGACTGCAAGACCGCGCATAATGATTGCAAGGGCCAGAACAGCTGCAAGGGCCAGGGCTTCAAGGCGATGACCACCAAGGCGTGCAAGGCCGCCGGCGGCAGCCTGACCGCGCCGAACAACTGAGCCTGCCTGCACCCGGCCGCCAGGACGCGGCCGGGTGTACCTCTTCCAGACCTTCGGGAACGATCAACATGCCGCCTTCGCCCTTTGCCGGCTTCGGCCTCGGCCTGCGCAAGCCGCATTATGCCGAATTCCTCGGACCCCGCGTCGCGGTCGATTTCCTCGAGGTCATCTCGGAGAATTTCATGGTCGACGGCGGCCGGCCACGCCATTTGCTGCGCGAGATCCGCGCGCTTTATCCGGTCGCCTTGCACGGCGTGTCGATGTCGCTTGGTTCGGCCGAAGGCCTCGACCGCGCCTATCTCGCCCGTCTGCGCGCCCTGATCGACGAGATCGAGCCCCTGTTCGTATCGGATCATTTGAGCTGGACCCGGATCGGCGGCTTCAGCGCGCACGATCTGCTGCCCTTGCCTTACACGCGCGAGGCGCTCGACATCGTCGCCGCCAACGTGATGCAGGCGCAGGACGCGCTCGGCCGGGCGATGCTGATCGAGAATCCTTCGACCTACATCGCGTTCGATGGCGACGAGATGGCCGAATGGGAATTCCTCGACGCGCTGTGTGCCCGCACCGGGTGCGGGTTGCTGCTCGACGTCAACAATGTGTTCGTCTGCGCGGCCAATCACGGTTTCGACGCGCGCACTTGGCTGGATCATCTCCCGGCGCAGCATGTCCGCCAGATCCACCTCGCCGGGCACAGCGCGAGCGAGCATCTGCTGATCGATACGCATGACCAGCCGGTCCCTCCGTCCGTGTGGGATCTGTACGCGCACATCCTGCCCCGGCTGGGCCCGGTCGCGACCATGATCGAGCGCGACGATGCGATTCCGCCGCTGCATGAACTGCTCGCCGAACTCGGCACGGCGCGCGCGATTGCGGCGGACGCGGGAAGGCTGGCGGCATGAGCCTGCTCGCGCTGCAACGCGATTTCGGCGCCTGGCTGCGCGACGGCGATGGTGATGCCGCCGCGCCGGGAATGCGCGTCTATCAGAACAATTACCGCGCTTCGCTATCGGCGTGTCTGGAGGATGCGTTCGCGCACACGCGGGCCTGGATCGGCGAGGAGGCGTTCGCGCGCGCCGTGGTTGAACATATTTGCCGCGTCCCACCAAGCAGCTGGACGCTCGACGCCTATCCGCGCGATTTCCCGGACACGCTCGCCTTCCTCTATCCCGACGATGTCGAGGTGACGGAACTCGCCTGGCTCGAGCTTGCGCTCGGGGAGGTATTCGTCGCGCCGGATGCGAAGACGCTGGACCGGGCCGATGCGGTCAATGTCGATTGGGATAATGCGATATTGCATTTCATTCCCGCGCTCGATCTGCGCGCGGTGCGGACCAACGCCCACGCCCTCTGGTCGGCGCTCGAGGCCGAGCGGATGCCGCCGACTGTGGAGCTTCTCGGCGGGCGCCATGCCGTGCTGGTATGGCGTCACGACATGGTCTCGCGCTTCCGGCTGATCGACGAACGCGAGGAGCAGGCGCTCGCGCTTGCCCGCTCGGGCCTGTCCTTCGCTGATCTCTGCACGGCCGCGGTGGCTGTGGCGGGCGAGGTCGATGGAATTGCGTTGGCGGGCCGATGGCTCGGCCAGTGGCTGGCTGACGGCCTGCTTACCGCAGACACGGGAATGCTGGACGCATTGCCGCCGATTCAAACAAGGTGAACGATATGAAGCGCTATTTCCTGCCTCTCCTGCTCACGGCGCTGGCAGCGCCCGGGCTGGCCGCCGACCGCGATCATCCCGCCGTGGTTGAACTCTATCAGAGCCAGGGTTGCTCCTCCTGTCCGCCCGCCGATCTGGCGGTGAACGGCATCGCCGACCGCCCCGATGTGCTCGCGCTGAGCTTTGCCGTGACCTATTGGGACCAGCTCGGCTGGAAGGATATTTTCGGCGACCCCGCCTTCACCGCACGGCAGTGGGATTATGCCCGTGCCGGCGGCCGACAGAATGTGGCGACACCGCAGGTAGTCGTGAACGGGCGTGGCACGATCGTCGGCAATAATCGCCCGGATATCGATGCGGCGGTCGCGCGCTTCGATCGCGGAACCAGCGGGCCCGCGCTCGCCTTCGACGGCAAGGCGGTGCAGGTCGGTGCGGGAAATGGCCATGCCACGCTTTGGCTGGTACGCTATGATCCGCGCACGATCCCGGTCGCGATCCGCGCGGGCGAGAATGGCGGTCGCACCATTCCCCATCGCAATATCGTGCGTCAGCTTATCCCGATCGGCCAGTGGACGGGCCGGCCTTTGCAGGTGGCGCTTCCGCCCGCGCGGCCGGGGCTTGCTTCGGCGCTCTTGCTTCAGGCGGGCAAGGGCGGCCCGATCGTCGCCAGCCGAAAGCTCTGAAGGGTCAGGCCGCGGCGCGGCGGAGCCGGTCGTTGATCGCCACGCCCAATCCCTCGTCCGGGATAGGCGCGAAGGCGATACGGTGCGTCTCGCCCGCGTCCGCCTGGTGCAGCAATTCGAACA
>Ga0157370_10000181_pt1 | contig 79297 bp, 86 predicted proteins | sample C35metaG_FD_113463 | JGI IMG/M metagenome (GOLD analysis project Ga0157370, IMG submission 113463) | Corn rhizosphere microbial communities from Kellogg Biological Station, Michigan, USA - C3-5 metaG | ecosystem: Host-associated > Plants > Roots > Rhizosphere > Soil | place: USA: Michigan...
CCACGTACAGCGCCACGGACAGCGCCACGTACAGCGCCACGGACAGCGCCACGGACAGCGCCACGCGCAGCGCCACGTACAGCGCCACGGACAGCGCCACGTACAGCGCCACGCGCAGCGCCACGGACAGCGCCACGTACAGCGAAGATCTGTCTAAATTCTACATCTTCCGGGAAGATGCGGTTGGTATCGCCGCTGATGTCGGCGTGGGTGCCTTCGGCGTCCAATGTGCGCAGCGCGCCTATAATATGTGGCAGGGTGGGAACCAGTGGTCGGCGTGGGATAGCTTCCTGACGTTCTTCCGGCACATCGCGAAGCTTCCCCTAGATTATTCGAAGTACGACCATTGGGAGCAGTTATCACTGCATTCCGGACCCCGCATCATACATCCCGACTTCTGTATGATCTCGGATCGTCCGGAGGTCTTGTTGGTCGACGATCAGAATCGTCCGCATTGCGATAATGGCCCGTTCTGTCGCTGGCGTGATGGTTCGGCAATCTATGCTTGGCACGGGACTTTCGTGCCCGCGAAATGGATCGAGCAGCGTGAAACGATCGAGCCGGCCGAAATCCTGCGGGAGCGCGACGTTGAATTGCGCGCCGCAGGTGCTGCCATCGTCGGCTGGGCACGGATGCTGTCCGTCCTCAAGTGCAAGGTCATTGACGATAGCGGATCCCCGGATGTTGGCCAACTCATTGAACTCACGCTGCCAGGACTCGATGAACCGGGCCGCTTCCTCAAGGCGGCGTGTCCCCGCAACGGCATCATCGTTGAGGGCGTCCCGTACGTCTCTGACATCGACAACCTGCCGATCAATACGGCCATCGCCGCACAGGCTTGGCGCATCGGCGATCCCCAATCGGAATATGCGCATCCTCCAATGCGCACCTGAACTCAAGAGCGAGGAGCATACCCATGAAACAGATTATCGGCGCACAGGGCGAGATCACGATCATCAAGATAGATGCGATTCCGGCCAACATGGCGACCAAGCCAGTCGAACGCACCGGCAAGGGCTGGATCATCAGCCACAGCGAAAGCGGCCATCATCACGTTCTGACGGGTGGTGATGTCATGGAGCGCACGGACAACGTGCCCGATGGCATGCAGAAGCTTTATGCGCTTCTCACCGCGCCGGCCGCACTGATCCAGGACGCTGCCGTCCCGCACGGTCATTACGACCTTGCGCCGGGTGCGTACGAGTTCCGCATTTCGCGCGAATACGACCCGTTCGCCGAACAGGCTCGCCGAGTGGCCGACTGATGGCTGAGCGCGCCGTCTTGATTCCCTGGGCTGAACTTCGCCGCCGTCAGGCGCGTGAGGTGGATCTTCTCGAAACCCGGTGGCGCGCCAACCAGCAGGCTTACTTCGCTAAGAAGGATAAGGCGAATGGATAAGGGTTTCGGACCTGATCCGGATCTAGTCGCTACGCGACCGGAAGCCCTGCGGGCATCCGCCCTGACGGGTAACGATCCGGGGTATGCGCTTGGCGTCCTCGCTTGGCCTAGCGAAGGTTTCAGCCTTCGCGGCGCCTTCACGATGCTGGCCATCGTCGGGAGCCTGTGGGGCTTCCTCGTCATCACCTCTCCTGCCGCCACCAGCACAACGGCAACTGGCCCCTCCACCCTAGCTGGTGAGGGTGTGGGCCAGGGAGCAAATCAATGAACGCGCTGACAGTGGTCCAGCCGCAGACGAACGTGGAGGCCTACCGTGCATCCACTGACGCCGCTGGACTTTGCCGAGAGATTGTCATGGCAACGGCCAAGACTATCGGCGGCCGCAAGCACGTCGCAGTTGAGGGATGGGAGGCAATCGCCATCGCCCACGGGTGCGCCGCCAGCGCGCTCGATGTGCAGCGCGTGACGGACGAAGATGGCCCGGGATACAAGTGCGTCGGCGTCGTTCGCCGCATGTCCGATGGTCAGGAAATTTCGCGCGGCGAAGGCTTCCTGGGTGACGATGAGCGCACATGGGCTTCGCGGGCTGTCTACGCCAAGCGAGCAATGTGCCAGACGCGGGCGATTAGCCGCGCTTGCCGCTCCGCTTTCGCTCACGTCGTGGTGCTGATCGACGCCGGCCTGTCCACGACGCCGGCAGAGGAGGTTCCCGCAGAAGGCTTCCAAGATGCGCCGGGTGACGCAGCAATCGATCGCGCTCCGCAACAGGAGCCCGCGCGCCGCCAGAAGCTGGAGGGTAAATATCCCTCCAAGTCGCAGCTACAGGCGGCTCTCCGCGAGTTCGTGACCAAGCTGCTTAGCGCCGAAACCCCGGAAGCCATGGACGCCCTGGAGGAAGAATATAGCGAGGCGCTTGAGCAGTGCCAGCGCGATCTTCCCGTCTGGTGGGAGGGTGATGGCACCCCTGAGAAGCGTGGCGTCAAGGGCCAGATCGCGGACAAGCGGGACAGCTTCGACGGCATCCTGGCGGGACTGATCCGCTCGATGAAGCAGTGCGAAACGCTCAAGTCCTTCACCGGCTGGCGCGCCTCCAACGAGGCCGTGATCGACAGCCTGAACGACATTGATCGTCGCCGCTTCGAGAAGGAGGAAGAAGCTTTTGAAAGCGGCCTCACGCTGCAAGCAAGAAGGAATGCGGGTTAATGCAGACGATCATCATATCGGGCAATTTGGGGAGCGATAGCGTTCTCCGCTCCACGCAGGGCGGCGACCAAGTTCTCGCCTTCAATCTCGCGGTCAAGCAGGGCTACGGACAGAACGAGCGCACCAACTGGTATCGCTGCAATGTCTGGGGCAAGCGCGGCGCTTCGATCCAGCAATACCTTCTGAAGGGCGTCAAGGCGTTCGTCACGGGAGAATTGTCGATCGGCGAATACGACGGCAAGCCGCAATACGACGTGCGCGTCAATGAGGTGGAGTGGGAGCGCCGACATGCTGATGGCTCGCAGGGTGCGCCAGCCGATCGGAAGCCCGCATACGCTCCAGACGATCTATCGGACGACGTTCCGTTTCTGTCGCTTGATCCCTCTCTGGAGCATCGGGTGCGCTGATGTTCGGCCTGCCCGCCCGCATCGACCGCAAATCCCACAAGCAGGACGTGGGCAAGCGCAGTCCCGCGCATCGAGCGTGGGTCCGAGGGTTCGCCTGCTCGATCCCCGGCTATGATGGTCGGCCGATTGAGTGCGCCCACTTTCGGGACGGTACGGGCGGCGGGATGAGCATGAAGCCGTCTGACCGTTGGGTTTGGAGCGCCTGCGCTGACCACCACCGCGAACAGCACCAGATGGGCGAGCGCGCTTTCCAGAAGAAATACGGGCTCGATCTGCGGGCGCTTTGCGAGACGTTCGCCAAGCAGTCCCCGCACTGGCCCAAGCTGAGGGAGATGGCGTGATGGACAACGGTCAAACCGTCATCCTCTATGGCCCACGCGCTCGCAGCGAGGCTGTTCGAGTGATCGACGCCGCACCCACTGGATCTGTTGTTCATGTGAAGCCGCCGAAGCGCAGCTTGGACCAGAACGCCAAGTGGCACGCAATGATTTCGGACATCGCCCGCGCGAAGCCTGATGGCCGCGTGCATGACGTTCGGATCTGGAAAGCATTGCTCATGGCGGATGCAGGGTTCCAGCCGATTTTCGAGCGGTCGCTAGACGGCAACAGCATCGTGCATGTCGGCTTCAAATCGTCGCGGCTGAACAAGTCCGACTTCTCAGACCTCATTGAAAGCACGCTCGCTTACGGCGCCCGTCATCAAGTGGTCTGGTCTGATGAATCCAGAAAGGCCGAGGGATGAAAGCGGCCATCTGTGACAACTGCCAGTGGGGCCAGCCCGAACCTGTCCCGCCGAAGCGGCGCTTGGACTTGGTGATCCGCTGCAATCGGATGCCCCTCCCGGCGCTGAAACGACCCATGGATTTATGCGGCGAACATTGGCCGAAAGGAGCGAACTGATGCGCGATGGGATGCAACTCCGCGAAAACTCGCGCAGCGAGGTTGAGGCCGAAGGCTTGCAGCCCGGTGCCGAAGGCACGCGCACAAACACTGTCGGCTTTAATGGGTCCGAGGCGCTGGAACGTGAAGCGATCAAGAAAGCGATCCGATCAGCTTACGCCGCCCCTGACGGCAAGAGCATCCTCGACCAAGCAGCGGACAACATCCTCTCCCTCTCCCAAGGTAGCTCTAATGGGTCTGCGATGCGGGAGGCGATCGACGCGATCCTGAAAATGGATGCGGAGGCCGAACCGGACTTAGCGCTTGTGCGCCGCGACCACACGAACGGGATCAAGTCCGGCGTTCGTTGGGCCGCAAATCAGCTTCGTGCCGCCGTCTCGCCAGAGAGTAACAGCTGATGGACGCTGAGACCTTCGCCGCTCGCTTTTGGGCCAGAGTAGATCGCGGCATCGATGCCGACTGCTGGGAATGGACCGGCACGACCCGGCAAAACGGCTACGGCTGTCTGACGCGGGAGGGGCGCAATGTTCGCGCCCATCGTGTCGCATACGAGCTTGAGCGCGGCCCGATCCCTGACGGCCTGGTTCTAGATCACCTTTGCCGCAATCGAGCATGTTGCAATCCGGCGCACCTCGAAGCGGTGACGCAACAGGTCAACATCCTGCGAGGCGTAGGCGCCGGGGCTCGCAACGCCCAAAAGACCCACTGCGATCGCGGGCACGAGCTTAGCGGCGATAACCTCATACTGAGCCGAAGTTGGCGGGAATGCCGCGCCTGCCAGAAACAACCGCGTACCGCTAGCGAGCGGACCACGCGCCACGCATCCGGTGAAAAGCATCCGGCGGCAAAACTGAACTACCAGCAGGCCAAGACGCTGCGCCGGCTGCGTGAGGAGGAAGGTTACTCGACTCCTCGCCTTGCCCGAGAGTTCGGGATCGCCAAGTCCACCGCCTACAACATTTGTGTCGGGCAACGATGGAGGGAGGCGTGAAGGCGTTCGTTTGCGCCGGATTGGCGGTCATTCTGGGCCTGATCATCTTCGCCTGGAACGCGGAGACGTGTCTCACCTGTTGCGACGGTCAGCCGTGCAATCCCGAGCTCAACCCGGCTCCGGCCGCACTCGGGGATAAGCTGTGAGCCCGGCTGTGCTGACCCTGCCCTTGAATGCGGTCTATTTCGACCAGATCAAGGCCGGCGAAAAGCTGGAGGAATACCGGCTCGACACGCCGTTTTGGCGCAAACGGATCGCGGGCCGCGTCTATGACCATATCGTCCTCACGCGCGGCTATCCCAAGGGTGGTGGTGTCGGCGGCATCACGCGGCTGACGCGCCCATGGAAGGGCTACAGCTACAAGACGATCACCCACCCGCATTTCGGCCCTGATCCGGTGCGCGTGTTCGCAATTGATGTCTCAGGTGCCCGCGCCTCCCAGGATAGCCGGTCATGAGCCCGGTGGAGGAGATCGCGCGGGGCTTAACCAGAGCGCAGAAGCGATTGGTGAAAGCCGCCGCCGCTATGCCCGACGTGCGGACGCGCCTTAGCCTCCACTACTCAGGTGACTCCATGAGTAACGAGAGAGGGGTGGGGGACTGGCCCACGTTTGAAGTCGAAATCGACGGCTTTCCGGATTGCTACATTGAAGCGCCGACGAAGGCTTCTGCGCGTTTGTGGGCTGCAACGAAATGCCACGAGGCGGGATATGGACGGTCGCCTATGGAGTTGATCCGGCGCGGCATCACGATCCGCGAGGTCTCCACGGCCACGGCGATCATCATGGGCGGCCCGCACTATCGCGTAGAGCGCAAGCGCCCCTCTCTCCCCAACCCCGGCCATATAGGGAAGGACTGAGCGGTGGGGGTTGCTCTTGAGAAGCTGCCCGCTTGGCCGCGCATGATGAAGCGCGCCACCGCCGCGGCGTTCTGTGACCTGTCGGAAGCGGAGTTCGACCGAGAGGTCGCCTGTGGCCGACTGCCCATGCCGGTGAAGTTCGGCAGCAAGGATCACTGGAGTCATCAGCACTTGGTCGACGCAATCGCAAAGATCGAGGGTACCGTCGCGAACGACTGGCGCTCCTCCGCGAGGCATTATGTCGAGAGGTAAGTCGCAGCTTCACGTCAAGGTCGTGAGGGCGAAGGGCAAGGAATATTGCTACTTCGACACGGGCCAACTCAAGCCGAACGGCAAGAAGATTTATGTCCCATTGCCGCCGCGCTCCGATCTGAAGAAATTCGGCGCGACCTATGCGGCCATGCTGGGCCACCGCACACGGCGCGAGAACACGCCGGCCGGCCTGTCACTGCATAGTCTGATCGACCAATTCCAGCGCAGCCGCGAGTTCCGCGCACTGAAGCCGGGCACACAGCGCGTGTATGACATCTATCTTCACCGGCTGGACGACGCCTTCAACACCGCGCCTGCCGACGAGCTCGAAAATACCGATATGGTGAGCCTGCTCGACAAGATGGCCGACACGCCGGGCGCAGCAAACCTTCTGCTGTGGGTGACCGGCGCGCTCTACAAGTGGGGCAGGGACCCTACGCGTAAGCTCGTGTCGAAAGACCCCTGTGTCGGCATCAAGCCTATGGAAGTGGGCGAGCATGAGCCATGGGACGAGGATTTGCTGGCCGACGCGCTAAAGTCGAACGACCCGAAGATCCAGCTTCCAACTGCGCTGCTCTATTTCACGGGGCAGCGGATTGGCGATGTCTGCGCGATGAAGTGGACGCAGGTGAAGGATGGCTTCGTGTCCGTCGTGCAGGAGAAAACCGATATCCCGCTCACCATCAAGCTGCATCGCGATCTGAAGCGCGTTCTTGATCAGACGCCGCGGCACGACGAATTCATAATCACAGGGCGCAAGGGGAGGCCGCTCGGCAAGCAGACGGTGCGCAACCGGTTGCAGGAGTTCGCCAAACTGCGCGGGCACGAGATCGTGCCGCATGGATTGCGCAAGAACGCCGTGAACACGCTCCTAGAGGTCGGCTGCACCACGGCTCAGGTGTCATCGGTCACCGGTCAGTCTCTCCAGACCATCGAGCATTATGCGAAGCGGCGGTCCGGCAAGCGGATCAGCACAGCCGCGATGAGCAATTGGGAAGGGCAGGGCGAGTGATTTTCACAAATCCTCTTGACGCCAAAGTGGCGTCATGTCATATCTGTCTTCACCGGCAATCGAGCCGACCTGAAGAGGGAGAGCTGAGATGGATAACGGTTTCAAGCGCGGCCAGAAGATCGTCTACACCTACGCTGGCGGCGCCGAGGTTCCGGGTAAGATCGTGCGGTTCTACACCGCCAAGGAAATCGCCATTCACGCGAAAACCCATGGCGAGCGTGCTGCCGAAATGCTCCCAGACTGGATTGTCTGCGAGTTGCAGGACGCGCACGGTTCCTATCGCGGCGCTTGCCACGTCGATCAGTTGCGCGCCGCATGACGCCAGCCGAGTTCGCCGAGCAGCGCAAGCGCCATGGTTCGCAGCGGGCCGTGGCCAAGATGCTCGGCATCGGCTTCCGCACGCTCCAGCGACTGGAAGATGGGACGACCGGCGATCCGATTCCCGCGAAATACGCGTTGATGATCGGCGGCCTTGCGGCGCTACGGACATAATTCGAACGGGAAAACCGATGCAAAACACCCTTAAAAAGGGCGGAAAACCGTCCCTGTGGTTAAGGCGTTCTTTACTCCTGTCGTGCGACAGCCGTTCGGAAACTGGCCGGACGAGTGCACGTGGACGATCTTCTCACGGATTTCATTGCCGAAACGCGCGAGACGCTTGAGGCGCTCGCGGGCGAGATCGTGGCCTGGGAGGCCGATCCCGCCGACAAGGCGCGGCTCGATGCGATTTTCCGTTTCGTGCACACCGTCAAGGGAAGCTGCGGCTTTCTGGATCTGCCGCGGCTCGGCCGCCTGAGCCACGCCGCGGAAGATTGCCTGGCCGAGGTCCGCTCGGGCGGGCGGACGCCGGATGCCGCTCTGGTAAGCGCGGTGCTGGCGATCATCGACCGGATCGGCGAGCTGACCGACGCGCTCGAAGCCAACGAGACCTTGCCCGAGGGCGAGGACGAATTCCTGATAGCCGCGCTCGCCAAGGGCGCCGCCGCGCCGGCCGCGGCCGAAACGCCAGCGGAAATCGCCAAGATCAGCGTGATGCCGGCGACCCCGCCGACGCGGACCGTGTCGCGCAGCATCCGCCTGCCGGTCGAATTGCTCGACCGGATGATGGCGGGCGTGTCGGACATGGTGCTCGCGCGCAACGAATTGTCGCGCCTGCTGCGTGCCGGCGGCAGCGACAGCCAGACCGACGTCGCGTTCGAACGTCTCTCGCTCTGCGTGGGCGAGATGCGCGACGCGATCACCCGCACGCGCATGGCCCGGATCGAGGCGCTGTTCTCGGCCCTGCCGCGCATGGTGCGCGATCTGTCGGCGGAGCTGGGCAAGACGGTGCGGCTCGAAGTGGATGGCGGCGACGTCGAACTGGACCGCGAGATGATCGAGATGATCCGCGATCCGCTGACCCACATCGTGCGCAACGCGCTGGATCACGGCATCGAAAAGCCCGAGAAGCGCAAGGCCGCGGGCAAGCCCGAGATCGGCCGGCTGCGGATCGGCGCCCGCCAGTCCGCCAATCAGATATTGATCGAGGTCAGCGACGACGGCCGCGGCATCGATGCCGAGCGCGTCGTGCGCAAGGCGATCTCCGCAGGCGTGGTCACGAGCGAGCAGGCGGCGGGGATGAACTGGTCGCGCAAGCTCGACCTCATCTTCGAACCTGGCCTTTCCACTGCCGAACAGGTGACAGGCATTTCCGGCCGCGGCGTCGGCATGGACGTGGTCCGCGCCAATATCGAGCGGATCGGTGGCACGGTCGATATCGAGAGCACGCCCGGCCAGGGCCTGCGCCTGTCGCTGCGCGTGCCGCTGACGCTCACCATCATTCCCGCGCTGACCGTCAGCTCCAAGGGGACTTTGTTCGCGATCCCGCGTTCGGCGATCGACGAGCTGGTGCGTCCCAAGGGCGATCAGGTGCGGATCGAGCGGATCGGCGGTGAGCAGGTCGTGTTCATTCGCGGCAAGCGCCTGCCGGTGGTCGACCTCGGCCGTTTCATGGGCCTGACCGAAGAGCCGCAATCCGGCCTGCTGGTGGTGCTGCGCGCGGGCGGCGGCGAACGCTACGCGCTCGGCGTCGAGGCAGTACACGATCATGAGGAATTGGTGGTGAAGCCCGCCGCGCCCGCCTTGATGGCAAGCGGCATCTATGCCGGCACCACGCTTCCCGACAATAGCCGGCCGATGCTGCTGCTCGATGTCGCCGGCATCGCGGCGGCAGCCAATGTCGGCCGCGACCAGGAAGCCATCGAGGAGGCGCCGGTCGAAAAGAAGAAGACGGCCAAGGCGGCGCTGCCGACCTTGCTGTTCCGCGACCTCGACGGGGTCGTGCGCGGCGTGCGCCTGTCGCTGGTCGAACGGATCGAGGATGTCGCGACCGACAGCGTGGTCGAGACGGGTGGTGTCCAGATGCTGCCGCTGCAGGGCCGCCTTACCCGGCTGCACAGCGTGTCCGCGCTTCCGGCAAGCCCGCGCCTGCGCGTGCTGCGCCTGAGCGACGGGCATAATATGCTGGCTTATGCGATCGATCAGGTCGCCGACGTGGTCGATGTGCGCGCCGAGCTCGCGCCCGCCCCGGTTGCCGGCCCGATTGCGGGCGTGGTGCTGCACGACGGCACCCCCATCGAGCTGCTCGATCCCTTCTGGCTGTTCACCCGCGCGGTCACGACGCCGTCCAACGACGATTCGCCGCTCTGTCTGGTGGCGGACGCGGACGATCCCTGGGCGCGCGAAGTGCTGGCGCCGCTGCTCGGCGCGGCGGGCTACCGCGTCGCCTTCGCGGGCGAATCCAATGACGAGCGCGTCTCGGTGATCGTGACCACGGTCGCGCCCGTGCCGGAGGGTGTCGATGCTCCGGTCGTGCGTTTGCGCGGCACGCCCGACCAAACGGGCGACGAAAGCATCTATCGCTACGACCGCGACGGGTTGCTCAAGGCGCTGCGCCGTCATGTCGCCGGGGGGAAGTGAGATGGGCCTCTATCTGATCGCACGAATCGACCAGGAAATCGTGGCGCTGCCCGCTACCGAAATCGGATCGGTGGTCGAGGTCGACCAGATCGCCGCGGTGCCGCGCGTGCCCGCGCATGTCGCGGGGCTGTTCGCGCTGCGCAGCCGCGTGCTGACCGTGATCGATACCCGTGCCTCGCTCGAACTGGGCGCGATCGACCGCGACTCCGACATGACCGCCGTGATCGTCGAGCATGAGGGGCATAGCTATGCCTTGCTGGTCGACGAGGTCGAGGATGTGATTGAGGCGAGCCAGCCCGAGCCGTGCCCGGCCTTGCTGCCAGCTTCGTGGCGCCGCGCCGCAAAGGGCACGATCCGCCACGGCGAAGAGGCGATCCTGCTGATCGATCCCGCGATCGTGGTCGCGGGCCCTGAGCCGCTCGCGGCGTAAGCCTTCAACCGTATCGCACGTCCCGCTTTTGCGAGGAGCGTCCCGGACGACGGGTCGGCAAAGACGCGCGGTCCAAATCCGACGAACCGTGGAAATACCGATCTGGCCGTTAACGCCATGCTTACCCGCGCCCGGTATATCGATCCGAAGTAACGCTAAGGCGAGGACGACAGTATCATGAAGAGCTGCCTGGTAGTCGACGACTCGAAGGTTATCCGCAAAGTCGCTCGACACATCCTCGAGACGCTCGATTTCACGGTGGACGAGGCCGGTGACGGGCAGGAGGCGCTGACCGCCTGCAAGGCGTCGGCGCCAGACGTGATCCTGCTCGACTGGAACATGCCGGTGATGAGCGGAATCGAATTCCTGCGCGTGCTCGGCGAGACCGAGCTGCCGCATCGTCCCAAGGTCGTCTTCTGCACGACCGAGAATGGCATGGGTCACATCCGGGCGGCGATCGACGCCGGCGCCGACGAATATGTGATGAAGCCGTTCGATCGGGAAACGCTCGAGAGCAAGCTCCAGATCGTCGGCGTCGCCTGAGGCGAACCGCCGTGCTGGCTACGCTTCCAGCCCAGGCGAAGCGCCCGCACGGCGCGCGCGCGCACGCGCCCATCCGGGTGCTGGTCGTCGATGATTCGGTCGTCGCGCGCGCGGTGCTGACGCGCCTGCTCGGCGAATATGACGATATCGAAGTGGTGGCCCAGGCGAGCAGCGCCGAAGCCGCGCGTCAAATCCTCGACGAGACGAAGGTCGACATCATCCTGCTCGACCTCGAAATGCCTGGCATGGGCGGCCTCGCCGCTTTGCCCGACCTCATTCAGAATGGCGATGGCGCGCGCGTGCTGATCGTGTCCTCGGCCTGCGCCGATGGCGCCGCATCCTCGATCGCGGCGCTTCGTCTGGGTGCGGCCGATACGTTGCTGAAGCCGGGCGCGGTTCAATATACGGGCCGCTTCGCCGAAGATCTGGTCGATAGCCTGCGTCGCATCGCGCGGCCGGGCAAGGTCGAGCCGCGCGCACGCACCGCGCACAGCGCAACCACCCCTCAAAAATCTTCGACCCGCCGGCTGGAATGCCTTGGCATCGGTTCCTCGACCGGCGGCGTGCACGCGCTGGCGCGCTTCTTCGGCGCGCTTCCCAAAAGCTTCACCACCCCGATCCTGATCACCCAGCATCTCCCCGCGCCGTTCATGCCGTATTTTGCGGGGCAGTTGACCGAGATGACCGGCCGCCCGACCCGTGTCGGCGCGCCGGGGCTGCAGCCGCAGCCGGGCGAATTGCTGCTGGCGCCGGGCGATGCGCACATGACTTTGGTCCAGACCGGGCCGGTGATCCACGTCCGGCTGGAGCGTAAGCGCGCGGTCTCGGGCTGTATGCCCTCGGTCGATCCGATGCTGACCTCGATCGGCAAGGTTTATGGTTCTTCGGCGGTGGGTGTGATCCTGAGCGGGATGGGCCGCGACGGGGTACTTGGCGCGGGCGATCTGGTCGCTTCCGGCGGCTCGGTGCTGGCGCAGGACGAAGCGACATCAGTCGTGTGGGGCATGCCGGGCGCGGTCGCCAATGCGCGGCTGGCGCAGGCGGTGCTGCCGCCCGACGAATTGGCACGCCGCATCGCGGCCTGGAGCGAGGGCGACACCGCGTGGAAATGACCCCGCTTGCCGCGCGTTCGCTCGCGGGATTGCTTGAACAGATGACGGGTCAGCAGCTTGCGAGTGGGCGGCGCTGGCGAATCGAGACCGTGCTTCAGCCGGTCATGCGCAAACATGATATAGCGAGCCTGGATATGCTGGCAGGATTGGCATCGCAGCCGGGTTCCCCGCTGCGCGAGGATGTGGTCGAGGCTCTGCTCAACCACGAAACGAGCTTCTATCGCGATCTGCCGGTGTTCCGGGCGGTCGGCGAAGAAGCCTTGCCGGTGCTGGCGCAGGCGCGCGCCGACAGCAAGAAGCTGCGTATCTGGTCGGCCGGTTGCTCGACGGGGCAGGAAGTCTATTCGCTCGCTTTCCTCTTCTCGAACCAGAAGAATGCCTGGGACGATTGGCAGGTCGACCTTCTCGGCAGCGACGTTTCGCCCCAGGCGGTCGCGCAGGCGCGGAACGGCACCTATTCGCAATTCGAGGTCCAGCGCGGCCTGCCGATCACCGATCTGATCGCACGTTTCGACCAGGAAGGCGACGATTGGCGGATCCGGTCGATGCTCAAGGCGCGGACCAGCTTCATGGTCCACAACCTGCTCGATCAGCCTCCGGCGGGCCGTTTCGACATGATCCTGTGCCGCAACGTGCTGCTCTATTTCTCGGCCGAACGCCGCCGGGCAGTGCTCGATCGCCTCGCCAGCGCGATCGCGCCCGACGGCATGCTGATCCTGGGGGCGGGCGAGACCGTGCTGGGACAGACCGACGCCTTTGTGCCCGATGCGGAACTGCGCGGCATTTACCGCCCGCGCGGCTGATCGGGGTTAGTGGAAACGCGCCGCGATCCCGCCAATGAGGCGAAGCGGGCGATCCACCAGGGCGGCTTCCTGAAAAAGCTGACGCGGCCACGATCAAGCGTTATGCGTCCCGCGGCATGACTGACGGCATTATCGAGCGTCCTTCGCCAAATTTCGACGCGCGCAAGCTGCCGATTTCGATTCTCGTCATCCATTATACGGGCATGGTCGACGCGGCCTCCGCGCTGGAGCGGCTGACCGATCCGGCGTCGAAAGTCTCCAGCCACTATCTTATCGCCGAGGACGGGCAGATTTACCGCCTTGTCCATGAGACCAAGCGCGCCTGGCATGCGGGCAAGGCGCATTGGCGCGGAATCGACGACGTCAATTCGGCCTCGATCGGGATCGAGCTGGTCAATCCGGGGCACGAAAACGGCTATCGCCCCTTCGCCGAGCCGCAGATGGAGGCGCTGATCCCGCTGATGGTCGGAATCGTGCGCCGCTACGGCATCACCCGCGGCAATATCGTCGGCCATTCGGACGTGGCGCCCGCGCGCAAGGACGATCCGGGCGAATTGTTCGATTGGGACCGGCTGGCACGCTTCCGGCTCGCGCTGCCGCGGCCCAACCGCTATCTGACCGACCCGCTGTGGAGCGATGCCAGCTTTCTGCTCGCACTCGAACGCTTCGGCTATGACGTGGTCGATGCCGAGGCGGCGGTGCGCGCCTTCCAGCGCCGCTTCCGGCCCAATCGGATCGACGGCGTGATCGACGGCCAATGCCGCGCGATCCTGCTCTCCCTGCTCACCGGCGGCGACAAGGGCGCCGAAATCCGCCAGGGCCGCAAGGGCTGACTTTGTTGCGTTCGCTGCGCTGAGCGGCACCGGCCCACGCCCCGACCCGACCTCCCAAACAGCCTATTCTATGAGAGGTCGGGTGGGCGCGCGGGCCGGTGCCGGACCGGTTCAGCTTGCTGAACCACCGGAGCGCCTGCTAACGCGCCCGCCGCCAGAGGGCCGGGCGGCCGCCGGTGCAGCAATGCACGGGAGGAAAGTCCGGGCTCCGCAGAGTAACGGTGCCGGGTAACGCCCGGCGGGGCGCGGGGAGACCTTCGCCTTAGGGACAGTGCAACAGAAAGCAGACCGCGACGGTTTCGACCGCGTAAGGGCGAAAGGGTGCGGTAAGAGCGCACCGCGTTTCCGGTAACGGCGACGGCACGGTAAACCCCACCGGGAGCAAGACCGAGTAGGGACGGCATATGGGGTGGCTCGCCCCCGTCGTCCGGGTTGGTTGCTTGAGGCGGCGCGCAAGCGTCGTCCTAGAGGAATGGTCGCCCAGTTCCGGTGCAAACCGGAATGGACAGAACCCGGCTTACAGGCCCTCTGGCATTTTCGCTATTTTCCAGTCACCTCTGGGCCGCCGATCTTTTGGGGGGATGGAATGCTGTTGGGTTTGATGCTTGCGGCCGTTGCCGCGCCTTCGGCTGCCCCGACCTTGCAGTCCCAGTTCGAGGAAGCAAGCGCAGCACTGGTCGCACAGCAATGGGCATCGGCGGCAGCAGAGTTCCACGCCATCGCCGAGCGGTCTGATCTGAGCCCGCGGACACGGAGCATCATTTCCATGCGGGAAGGACAGGCCCTGTTCCATCTCGATCGGGAAGAAGAGGCAGCGGCGCTGCTTCGGAAGGGGCTGGCGACGGCTTCGCCGACGGATGCGGCGCTGAAGGACGACCGTGTCGATTCCCTGCTGATACTTGGCGGTATCGAGCGCGGGAACTTCGATTTCGCCGCCGCCCGGCGCGATTTTGAGGCGGGCCGCGCGCTTGCCGACGATCCGACGACCCAACTGACCAGCCTGATGTCTTTGGCCAATGTCACGATGTTTGACCCGGATGGGGCGGCGCTCGGCTATATCGATGAGGCGATCAGGTTCATCGCGACCCACAAGGTCGACGCAACCATCGACGGGCAGATCCATGACTTGCGTGGAGAAGTGCTGCTCAACCGGGGGGATACGCAGGGTGCGCTAATCGATCTGAATATCGCGCTCAAGGATTTCGGTGGCCTCACCACCAAGACTGATTTGAACGATGTGAAGGTCCGCGAGAATCTGGTCCTCGCCTATCTGCTGGCCAAGAACCGCGACAAGGCGCGTGAATATATCGGCATGACGGGCGAGGGCAGGGCGCCCGATAATCATATGTTGGGCGAACCAGCGGATGCCAATCTGCCGAGCTGCGGGGGCGACATCAAACCCGACGACGTTGCGGTGGTCGAATTCGGGATCGGGGAGGATGGCGCCGTCCTCTATGTCCAGCCGGTCTACGCGTCCCACCCCGGCCCGATGGCGGTGGAATTCGCGCGTGCTGTCTATGGCTGGTCGTGGAACCCCGAGAATATCAAGACTATCCCCTTCTTTTACCGTGCCCGCGCCCGAATGGAGCTTCGTTGCACGACGGCAGTCAGCCGGCCGAGCCCGATCAGCCTGTTACGCGGCGATATCGATGGTTGGCTCGAAACGCATAAGGTCGTCGCTCTGGGGAGTGTGCAGAGCGAGGCGCGGAGGGTGCCGGTGCTGCGTGCAGCACTTGCCGAGCGCGAGAAGAAGGGTCCGGACGGAATCGACATGGTCCCGATCCTGGTCGGCCTCGCCGAATCGGTTGGCACCAGCTTTCAGGAGGCGCGCGATATGTATGCGCGGGCCGATCGCATCGCCGCCGGGGCTCAGGCGCCCACTTCGGTACGGACTTATCTCGCGATCCGGCAGGCGGCCTCGCCGTCGTCCAAGCGCGCGGACGAGCAGGCCTATATCTTAAGGCTTGACGAGATATTGAAATCGCCCGCCGTGCAGGCCGACCCCCGGAGCGCGGCGACGTTGCGGCTTAGCATCGCTCAGTCGCGAAGCTACCGCGATCCTAAAGGTGCCACCCAGTATCTGGACGCCGTCGTCGGCGACGCACGGCTTGATCCGCACGACCCGCTCAAGGTGGGCGCGTTGTTGCAGCTTGCGACGATCAAGGCGCAGCAGAAGGACCTGGTCAGCGCGCGTCATTATTATGATTCGACCGGCCTCAGCGCACAGCAATGCGCGCTGGTCGATGCCCAGCCGACGCACGTGCGTGGCTATGCGAGTGAGCAGGACTATCCGGCCGAAGCGCGCGAATGGGGACTTTCGGGCTGGGCGCGTACCGAGTTCGACGTCAAGGCGGACGGCACGACCGCGAATGTTCGCACGGTGACTGCTTATCCGCCTTTCATCTTCGGGCCGCCGATCGAACGGGTCGTTGCCCATCAGAAATATACCCAGAGTTTCCGTCCCGACGGCGGCCTCGGCTGTGGTGGCGAGATCTTTCAGCAGGGTTTCCACTATGTGACGGGCGGCGGTTGATCCGGGCGGACGAGAACGAGAATTTGTCGGTCCGGGCCATGGCCTATTCGCGCTGAATCCCTATGTAGGCGGGAATGGCGAAATCGACCCGATCCAATGACTGGGGATTCCCCCGCTGGCGCGGCTATGGCAGCGAGCGCGGCGCGACCCAGGTGCGCCTGTGCGACCGTGACGGCTGCGACAAGCCGGGCGATCGGCCCGCGCCCAAATCCCCCAACAGCCGCGAGCGCTGGTATTTCTGCGAGGAACATGCCGGCGAATATAATCGCAACTGGGATTATTTTCAGGGCCTCAGCGCCGAGGAAGCCGCCGCGCGCGAGGCGAACGAACGACGCGACGCATCGGGTTTCGCCGACGCCAGATATTATGGCTGGGGCGGCCCGGGCGACGGCAGCCGATCGCGCGACGAGATGCGCGCGCTTGCGGTGCTGGAGCTGGAAAGCGACGCCAGCTTCGACGATGTGAAGGCTGCCTGGCGCCGGCTCGCCAAGGCCAACCATCCCGACGCGCGCCCCGATGATGCCGAGGCTGCCGAGCGTTTCCGCGCGGTGCAAGCGGCGTGGGACATACTCCGCCAGGCCGAGGAGCGGCGCGCGGCGTGATCGTCGATCTGCCCGCCAAGTGGCGCGCTTCGATCCTGGTCTGCGCCAAATGCGAGAAGAAGCTCGACAAGAAAGGGTTCGGACCCAAGGGCAGGAAGCGCCTGTCCAAGCTGCTGCGCAAGCGTTTCGGTGGCGGCTGGGGCCGCAAGGCGAAGATCGGCGTGATCTCGACCGGCTGCCTCAAGGTCTGTCCGCGTCATGCGGTCACCGTGATCGATGGCGCCCGCCCGCGCGACTGGCTGATCGTCCAGGCGGGCACGCCGATCGAGCAGGTCGAGGCGCGGCTCGGCTTAGCCAAGCCCGAGGCGGTCGCGGCGGAATAATTTTCTTCGTCATTGCGAGGACCCCGGCGAAAGCCGGGGGGCGTGGCAATCCAGTCCAGCGCTATCCTCAAGCAAAGGCTTGGATTACTCCCCCCGGCTTTCGCCGGGGTCGCAATGACGATCCTTTTGGCTAGGCGTACCGCTTCGCCGTCTCACGGATCAGCGTGATCATATTGGGGATGCCCTGCGTCCGGTTGGACGAAAGCTGGCGCGAGAGCTCGAACGGCTGAAGCGCGCCCTCGATGTCGGTCGCGCCGATCTCGGCCGGCGTGCCGTCCTGCACCGTCAACAACACCAAGGCGATGATGCCCTTGGTGATCGCGGCATTGCTGTCGGCGAGGAAATGGAGCCGCCCGTCCTCCGTCCGCGTCGGATAGACCCAGACCGCGGCGGAGCAGCCGCGGACCAAAGTGGCGTCGGTTTTGAGCGCCTCGGGCATTGGCTCGAGCTCGCGGCCGAGCTCGATCAGCAGGCGGTAGCGGTCGTCGGCGTCGAGGAATTCATATTCTTCGAGCAGGTCGTCGATGCGGGACATATCCCGCGCGGCTAGCAGAGGCCGCCGCCGCGCGGAACCCATGTCGGCGGGGGTAGCTCAATATCCGACCGCGAAGCGCTGCCGTACGTGGTTGGGGTGCTCGACCTCGTCCACGAAAGCGATCGCGTAATCGGCGAACGAGATGGAGCTGCCCTCGGCATTGGCGATCAACATATCCTTGCCGAGACGGAAGGTGCCGAGACGCGGCCCTTCGAACAGCAAGGCCGCGGGGGAGAGAAAGGTCCAATCCAGATCGTCGATGCCGCGCAGATAGTCGAGGAAGGCGATACCGGCGCGCGCTTCGGCCTCATATTCCCTGGGGAAATTGGGCTGGTCGATCAGTTTCTGGCCGGGCGCCACCTCCAGGCTGGCCGCACCGCCGACTACCAGATAGCGCGGCACGCCCGCGGCACGAACCGCGCGCACCAGCTTGGCTGGATCGCAGTCGAGGAAGTGCACCGCGCTCACCACCGCGTCATGGCCGGGAAGGAGCTTCGCCAGCCCGTCCGGATCCGCGACATCGCCGGCGACGCGTTTCACCAGCGGGCTGGACAAGGCCGCATCGGGATGGCGCGCGATCGCGGTGACATTATGGCCGCGGCGGACAAGCTCGGCGGTGATTTCTCGGCCGGCGCGGCCGGTTGCACCGATCACGGCAACATTCATCTTGTAGCTCCTTGGTGGTTTCTAACGTAAACCAGCTAGACAGTCGGCTACCGCCTTCCAAGAACGCACTTTGATCCCACCTGGTCACCCCGAGGAAACCATGACCGGCGACGCTTTCAATCCCGATTGCCCGACGCGGCAGATCCTGGACCGCATCGGCGACAAATGGGCGACGCTGATCCTGCTCATGCTGGCGCAAGGACCGAGGCGGTTCAACGATCTGCGCCGCCGCATCGGCGGCATTTCGCAGAAGATGCTGTCGCAGACGCTGAAAAGCCTCGAACGCGACGGTCTGGTGCATCGCTCGGCGTTCGCGACCGTGCCGGTCACGGTGGAGTATCGCCTGACGCCGCTCGCGGACGGGCTGATCGGATTGATGGGATCGATCACTGCTTGGGCCGAACAGCATGTGGGCGACATCGAAACGGCACGCCGGCACTACGATGCCTTGTCCCCGGCCTCAGCTCCGCGCGATCTCGCGTAACGCAGCCGTCAGCCGATCGACATCGGCCATGCTGGTGGCGAGCGCGGGGGTGACGCGCACGCAGCTGCCCGAGCCAAGGCCGTCGCGATGGACGGTGAAGATGCCATATTTCTCCAGCAGTTGGCGGGCGAGTGCGACATTGTCGGCATGCGACGTCCTTCCCACGCGCCGGAATGACGTGATCGCGCCGTAGCAACGCGGATCGTCGGGTGTGAGGATTTCGATCCCCGGAATCTCGCGGGCAGGGTGCACCCAGCGATCGCGCAAAGCCTTCAGCCGGGCTTCCTTGGCCGCCAGCCCGATCGATGCCTGGAAATCGAGCGCGGCCGGCACCGTGAGCTGCGCGGCATAATCGGGCGTGCCGGTGTGGACGCGCGCGCGGATATCATCCGGGCCGAGATCGGGCTCGGCCGCATCGACTTTGATTTCCGCCAGCCGTCCGTTGCGGATGTAGATTGCGCCCACGCCCAATGGCGCGCCAATCCACTTGTGGAGGTTGATGCCGATGAAATCGGCACCAAGGTCGGGCAATTTGAAGTCGATCTGCCCGACGCTGTGGGCTGCGTCGACGATCGCGTCGATGCCCCTGGCACGCGCCATCGCTGCGATTTCCGCGACCGGAAGCACCAGTCCGGTGCGGTGGCTGACATGCGTCAGCAACACCATCCGGATGCGCGGGTGTGCGGCGAAGGCGGCGGCATAGGCGTCGATCAGCGCTTGGTAGTTTGCGGATTGGGGCAGGGCGATCTTGATCACCTCCACCCCGCGCCGGGCGCGCAGCGACTCCATGCAGGCCTGCATCGAATCATAATCGAGATCGGCATGCAGCACAGCGTCGCCGGAGCGCAGCCGCGCATAGTGCAGGATCAGCGCGCGCATCGCCTCGGTCGCGTTGCGGGTGAAGGCGATCTCGTTCGTCGCGACGCCCATCTCGCGCGCGACCCTGGCCCGGATCGCCTCGATCTCGCCTGGCATCTCGCGCCGCGCATAGAAACTCGTGTCGCGGTTCACGCGCGCCAGCTGCGCCTGATAAGCAGCGAGCACTGGCCGGGCCATCATGCCCCAATTGCCATGTTCGAGCTGGACCGCCTGGCGGGTCACATCATATTGGGCGGCGATCTGGGCCCAGCGTTCGTCGGTCGTGGCGAAGGCGGGCATTGCAGTGGCGAGCGCGGCGGTGCCGAGCAGGCTTCTGCGGGTCATGTCCATTCGCCCCTCCAACCCAAAATTCCGGACGATCAAGGTCTCAACCATTTGAATAGAGCCTGATCGTATTGGTGGAAGCGCGCAGCGCTTCCACCAATACGATCAGGCTCTAGACGCGCGGGGGCGGGCTACGCTAGGGGCGCTGTCAGTGCGGGTGTGGTGAAACTGGTAGACGCGCCGGACTCAAAATCCGGTTCCGAAAGGAGTGTCGGTTCGAGCCCGACCACCCGCACCAAATCTTTCCGGAAGAATGCAAAACGGGCGGCGGATTGTTCCGCCGCCCGTTTCGATTCATGGATTGTCCGCGTCCTCAATCGCAATAGCGGACCCGGTAATAACGGTGCGCCCAGCCGTCCCAGCGCCAGTCGGTGCGGCAATAAGGCCCGCCATAATAATAGCCGGGAGGCGGGGGCGGCGGGGCGTAATAAGCCGGGCCGTAATCGTAATAGCCGCCATAATAGCCGCGGTCGCTGCTTGCGATCGCGGCACCGGCGGCAAGGCCAAGGATGCCAGCCGCGACAGCCGTGCCGCCACCGCCATGATAATGATGGTAATAGCCGCCATGCCAGCCGTCATGATAGCGCGCCTCGGCCGGAGCCGCCGCGCCCAGGGCAACGCCGCCAAGCGCCAGCGCCGCGGCGGTCGCAGTCAAGAACTTACGCATACATCCCTCCAATTCGTACCGGTGGACTCCTCTTCCACCTCACCCGCCGGTCTACGCCGAGTCACCTGAACCGGCAGGAAATCAGATGTTTATCGAACGTTCACCGTAACGACTGGCTGCTCGCTTCGTCGCAAATCGCTCGGCGGTTGGCAGGGCGCGCCTCTATCCTGTAGAGGCTCAGGCCTGATGGCGCGTACGCTGCTTAAAGAAGCCCCGTTCTTCGAGGACAAGAATCGCGCCTTCTGGACTCTCCAGTCGGCGGGGTGGGCGGGTTATTTCCTGCTGCGCGTGCTGACGGGCATCGCCAACGGCTTCACCTGGCTTAATGTCGTGCCGATCGCGGTCGCGACCGCGACGGGCTATTCGCTGACCCTGCTGATGTCGGCGGCCTATCGCCGGCTGTTCCATACCAAGCCGATCGTGACTTGGGGCGGATCGATGGTCATCGTGATCGTCGCGTCGGTGGTCTATTCCTCGATCGATACCTGGTCGCACGCCACCTTCTATCGCATCGGGCCGATGCCGCAGGGCATCCAGCTCCTGTCCGCGATCATCCTCGACTTCGCGTTGCTCGCGGCCTGGTCGGCGCTCTATTACGGCATCAATTTCTATATCCTGGTGGAAGAGCAGCGCGATCAGCTGCTGCGCCTGGAAAGCCAGGCCTCCTCCGCGCAGCTCGCGATGCTGCGCTACCAGCTCAATCCGCATTTCCTGTTCAACACGCTGAACTCCATCTCGACCCTGGTGCTGCTCAAGCAAACCGAGCGCGCAAATGCGATGCTGTCGCGGCTTTCATCCTTCCTGCGCTATACTTTGGTGAGCGAGCCCGAGGGCGAGGTGCCGGTGTCGCAGGAGGTCGAAACGCTGAAGCTCTATCTCGATATCGAGAAGATGCGCTTCGAGGAGCGATTGCGCACCAGTTTCGATATCGATCCCGCGGCGGCGCAGGCCTGTATCCCGTCGCTGCTGCTTCAGCCCCTGGTCGAAAATGCCATCAAATATGCGGTCACGCCCAAGGAAGAAGGCGCGGATATCGCGGTCGGGGTCCGCCGTTTGGGCAATCGCGTTCATATCACGGTCAGCGACAGCGGCCCAGGAATGCCGGCAGGGCATTACGACGGCGGGGGTTCTACCACGTCCACCGGTGTCGGCCTGGCGAACACGCGGGATCGGCTGGCGCAGGCTTATGGCGCCGACCATCGCTTCGAGACCGAGGCCGGTCCCAACGGGTTCACCGTAACGATCGAGATACCATATCAGTCGAACACGACGAGGGCCTGATTAGATGACCATCCGCACCATCCTGGTCGACGACGAACCTTTGGCTATCCAGGGCCTGCAACTCCGCCTCCAGGCGCAGGAGGATGTCGAGATCATCGACACCTGCACCAATGGCCGCGAGGCGATCCGCTCCATTAAGACGCACAAACCCGATCTTGTCTTCCTCGACATCCAGATGCCGGGGTTTGACGGCTTCTCGGTGGTGCAGGGCCTGATGGAGGTCGAGCCGCCGCTCTTCGTCTTCGTGACCGCCTATAGCGACCATGCATTGCGCGGCTTCGAGGCCGGCGCGGTCGATTATCTGATGAAGCCGGTCGAGACCGAACGGCTTGCCGACACGTTGGAGCGCGTACGCCAGCGTTTATCCGAGAAGCGGGCGCATGAGGAAGTCGCGCAGCTCAAGGAAGTGATCGCGGAGCATGCGCCCGAACAGGTCGAGGCTATGCCGGACAGTGCCGATGCGCATGCCTCCAGCCGCTACGAGAAGCTCATCAACATCAAGGATCGCGGCCAGATCTTCCGCGTGGATGTGGATTCGATCGAGCGGATCGACGCCGCCGGCGACTATATGTGCATCTATACCGGCGATAACACGCTGATCCTGCGCGAGACGATGAAGGATCTGGAAAAGCGCCTCGATCCGCGCCGCTTCCAGCGCATCCACCGCTCGACCATCGTCAATCTCGATCTGGTCAAGCAGGTCAAGCCGCACACCAACGGCGAATGCTTCCTGGTGCTGGGCTCAGGCGCGCAGGTGAAGGTCAGCCGCTCCTACCGCGACGTGGTAGCCAGGTTCGTCCACTAAAAGATCCTCCCCGGAACGGGGAGGGGGACCGCGACGCGCAGCGGCGTGGTGGAGGGGCCGAGCGGCAGGGGGAATCGCCTAGCCGCGATCCCCTCCACCGCGCTATGCGCGGTCCCCCTCCCCGCGGAGCGGGGAGGATTTAAGGCTTACCCGAACCGGCCCGTCACATAATCGCGCGTGCGGCGCGAACGGGGGTTGGAGAAGATTTCCGCGGTCGGGCCGAATTCGATCATCCGACCGAGGAACATGAATCCGGTATAGTCCGAAATGCGGCTCGCCTGCTGAAGGTTGTGCGTGACGATCACGATCGTCACGTCCTTCTTGAGTTCGACCAGGGTCTGCTCAAGCTTGGCGGTCGAAACAGGGTCGAGAGCCGAGGCCGGCTCGTCGAGCAACAGGATCTCCGGCTGCACCGCGATGCCGCGTGCGACGCACAGGCGCTGCTGCTGCCCGCCCGACAGACCCAGGCCCGACGTGTGCAGCTTGTTCTTGACCTCGTCCCACAAGGCCGCGCGCGTCAGCGAGCGCTCGACGATCTCGTCCATCTCCGCCTTGTTCTTCTTGTGATAGAGGCGGACGCCGAACGCGACATTGTCGTAGATCGACATGGGGAAGGGGGTCGGCTTCTGAAAGACCATGCCGACGCGCGCGCGCAGTGCGGCCGGATCGCCGCCCTTCAGCACATCTTCGCCGTCGAGGATGATCTCGCCCTCGGCGCGCTGGCCGGGATAGAGCGCGTAGATCCGGTTGAGCGCGCGCAGCAGGGTCGACTTGCCGCAGCCCGACGGGCCGATCAACGCGGTGATCTTGTTCTTCTCGATCGGCAGGTCGACGCCGTGGAGCGATTCATTCGCGCCGTAGAAGAATTTCAGGTCGCGCGATTCGAGCAGCAGCTCGCCCTCGGGACGGGTCATGAACTGCTCTTCGCCGGCCGAGCTGGACGGCGGGTTCATCACGGCGGTGTCGGTCATGCGTGCGACTTCTCCCGGGCGAGAACGCGCCCGACGATGTTGATGAAGAGAACGGCGACGGCGATCAGCAGCGCGCCGACCCAGGCCAGGCGCTGCCAGTCGTCATAGGCCGAAAGCGCGAACTGGAAGATGGTGGTCGGCAGGCTCGCCATCGGCTGGCTGAGCTTGGCATTGTAGAATTGATTGCCGAGGCTGGTGAACAGGAGCGGCGCGGTCTCGCCCGAGATACGCGCGAAGCCGAGCAGGCCCGCGGTAAGCAGGCCGGTGCGCGCCGACTTCCAGATGATCTTGCGGATCACGAAGGCGCGGCTCGCGCCCAGCGCCATGCCCGCCTCGCGCAGCGCGCCGGGCTGGAGCGTGAGGATGTCCTCGGTCGTCCGCACCACGATCGGTGTCGCGAGAAACGCCAGCGCGACGCCGCCCGCATAGCCCGAGAAACCATGGAAGGGCGCGACCAGCAATTCGTAGACGAACAGGCCGATCAGGATCGACGGTGCCGAGATCAGCACGTCGTTGAAGAAGCGCACGACATGGCCGTATTTCGTGCCCGCGCCATATTCGGCGAGCCAGGTGCCCGCCAGGATGCCGATCACCAAAGCGATCGCCATGCCGAGCGCGCACATGATGAGCGAGCCGACGATCGCATTGCGCAGGCCGCCGGGCGAACCCGGGGCGGGCTGATCGTGGGTGAAGATCATGCCGTCGATCCCGCCCAGGCCCTTGCTGAGCAAAGTCCACAGGATCATCACCAGCGCCGAAAGCGCGATCAAGGTTGCGATGCTGCAGAGGACGACGAAGACGCCGTTGAAGGCGCGGCGGCGTTGAGCGCGGGTCATCAGACTTTCGCCTCGCGGAGCAGCAGGCGGGCGACCGCCAGCACGATGAAGGTGATCACGAACAGCAGGAAACCGAGCGCGATCAGCGCGGAGGTGTGCATGTCGCTGGTCGCCTCCGCGAATTCGTTGGCGACGGTCGATGCGATGGTCGAACCGCTGTCGAACAGCGAATGCGGGAAACCATGCGAATTGCCGATGATGAAGGTGACCGCCATCGTCTCGCCGAGCGCGCGGCCGAGGCCGAGCATGATCACGCCGATCATGCCGCGGCGGACATAGGGGATCACCACCGCCCGGATCACCTCGAACGGGGTGCAGCCGAGGCCGTAAGCCGCCTCGCGCACCTGCGGCGGGACGGTCAGGAACAATTCGCGGAACACGGCCGCCATATAAGGCAGGATCATGATCGCCAGGATCAGCGAGGCGGTGAAGATGTTGGCGCCGTTGGGCGTGCCCGAGAAGATCTTGCCGATCAGCGAATCCGGCGCGAAATCCATCGCGATCGGCATCTGCACATGCGCGGCGAACCATGGCGCGAGCACGAACAGGCCCCACATGCCGTAGACGATCGAGGGGATGCCCGCGAGCAATTCGACCGCGATCGCGATCGGGCGGGAGAGCTTGACCGGGCAGAATTCGACCAGGAAGACCGATACGCCGAGCGCAAGCGGCAGCGCGACCAGCAGCGACAGGAAGCTGGTGATCAGCGTGCCGACGATCGGGCCCGCCGCGCCATAGACCTCGTTCACCGGATTCCAGGTGGTCGAAGTCAGGAAGCCGAAGCCGAAGGCGCGGAAGGCGGGCAGGCCGCCGATGAACAGGCTGACGACGACGCCCGCGAGCGCCGCGAGCAGGAAGGTCGCGGCACCCGCGCAGGCATAACGGAAGATGATTTCGCCGAGCGCATGGCCCGGAGGCGCGCCGCGCGGGCTGGCGAGTTCGGTGTCCATGCTCGACTCGTAAAGCGGGCGCCGAGGCAGGGAAAGTGTCTCGGCGCCCATGTTACTTACTTCGCCACGTAGACCGGCTTGCCGCCGGCGGTGATCGAATGCGCCCACTGCTTCTTGAGCAGGCCCTTCACGGTCGCGGGAAGCGGCACGTAATCGAGGCTGGCGGCGAGGCCGTCACCCTTGTTGTAGCCCCATTCGAAGAACTTCAGCACCTCGGCACCGGCCGTGGGGTTCTCCTGGTTGCGGTACATCAGGATGAAGGTCGCACCGGTGATCGGCCAGGCCGCCGCCGACGGCTGGTCGAGCAGCAGGATATAGTTGCCCGGCGAACGCAGCCAGGGCGCGCTGCCCGCGGCGGCGCCGAAAGCGGCGGCCGTCGGCTGGACGAACTTGCCGGCCTTGTTCTGCATCGACGCGAAGGTCGAATGGTTCTGCTTGGCATAGGCATATTCGACATAGCCGATCGAGCCCGCGGTCTGCTTCACGAAGGCCGCGACGCCGTCATTGCCCTTGCCGCCGAGACCGGTCGGCCACTGGACCGAGTCGCTCGCGCCGACCTTGGACGCCCATTCCGAATTCTTCATCGCCAGGTAGGAGGTGAAGAGGAAGCTCGTGCCCGAGCCATCCGAGCGGTGGACGACGGTGATCGGGGTGGCGGGCAGGTTCACGCCCTTGTTGAGCGCGGCGATCTCGGGCGCGTTCCAGCGCGTGATCTTGCCGAGGAAGATGTCGCCCAGCACGGCGCCGGTGAGCTTGATCTGGCCCGGGGCGATCCCGGGAAGGTTCATCACCGGCACGACGCCGCCGACCACGGTCGGGAACTGGTAGAGGCCGGCAGCGGCCAGCTCGTCGGGCTTCAGCGGCTTGTCCGAAGCGCCGAAATCGACCGTCTTCGCCTTGATCTGCTTGATGCCGCCGCCCGAGCCGATCGCCTGATAGTTCAGGCCAACGCCGGTCTGGGCCTTATAGGCTTCCGCCCACTTGGCGTAGACCGGGGCCGGAAAGGTGGCGCCCGCGCCCGAAATATCGGCGGCAGCCGCAGTGGTCGCGATGGCGAGAGCGCCAACGCCCACGACGAACATCTTCAGCATGTGTGTCCCCTGGAAAGAAATGCGGCTGCTCAGCCGCTGCCCAAGGGCTCTATGGGGCTTCCATGACTCTTGTGTGACAATGGCCCCCGCCAATTGTGACAATGTATCGCCAGCAAGATCCTCCCGGTACGGGGAGGGGGACCGCGCGTAGCGCGGTGGAGGGGGCTCGCCCCAAGCGATCACCTCGCCGGATTGTCCCCTCCCCGCGAGCAGGGAAGGTCTTATTCGGGCAACACCCGCACCGCACCGCGCGAAGCATTGCCCGCGAACAAGGCATAAGCCTGCAACGCCTTGGAAACCGTGCGCTTGCGCCCGAACGGCTTCCACGCCTTGGCCCCCCGGTCCTCCATCGCCGCGCGCCGTTCGGCGATGGTCGCGTCGTCGACCAGCAGGTTGATCGTACGGTTGGGGATATCGATCGCAATCGCATCGCCATGCTCGACCAGCGCGATCAGGCCACCCTCGGCTGCCTCGGGCGAGACATGGCCGATCGACAGGCCCGACGTGCCGCCCGAAAAGCGCCCGTCGGTCAGCAGCGCGCACGCTTTGCCGAGGCCCTTCGATTTCAGATACGAGGTCGGGTACAGCATCTCCTGCATGCCCGGCCCGCCCTTGGGGCCTTCGTAGCGGATCACGACCACGTCACCCGCCTCGACCTGGTTGCCGAGGACGCCCGCCACCGCTGCATCCTGGCTCTCATAGACCACCGCCTTGCCGGTGAAGGTCAGAATGCTCTCGTCCACGCCCGCGGTCTTCACGATGCAGCCCTCGGGCGCGAGATTGCCGAACAGGACGGCCAGCCCGCCGTCCTGGCTGAAGGCGTTGGGCGCCGATCGGATCACGCCTTTCTCGCGATCGAGGTCGAGGTCGTCCCAGCGGCGCGCCTGGCTGAACGCGGTCTGGGTCGGCACGCCGCCCGGCGCCGCCCGATAGAAATCGCGCACGCTCTCGCTGTTGGTGCGCACCACGTCCCAGCGGCCGAGCGCCTCACCCATCGTCGCCGAATGGACCGTCGGCTGCTCGACATCGAGCAGGCGCGCGCGATCGAGCTCGCCCAGGATCGCCATGATCCCGCCCGCGCGGTGGACGTCCTCCATATGCACGTCCTGCTTGGCGGGCGCGACCTTGCACAGGCAGGGCACGCGCCGCGACAGCCGGTCGATATCCGCCATCGTGAAATCCACGCCCGCCTCGTGCGCGGCGGCGAGCAGATGCAGCACGGTATTGGTCGATCCGCCCATCGCGATGTCGAGGCTCATCGCATTCTCGAACGCGGCGAAGGTCGCGATATTGCGGGGGAGGACGGTTGCGTCCTCCTGCTCGTACCAGCGCTTCGCCAGGTCGACGACCAGATGCCCCGCCTCGCGGAACAGCCGCTCGCGGTCGGCATGCGTCGCCAGCGTCGATCCGTTGCCGGGGAGCGAGAGGCCCAACGCCTCGGTCAGGCAGTTCATCGAATTGGCGGTGAACATGCCCGAGCACGACCCGCAGGTCGGGCAGGCCGAGCGCTCGATCGCCTTCACTTCCTCGTCGGTATATTTCTCGTCGGCGGCGGCGACCATCGCATCGACCAGGTCGAGCGCAACCTCCTTACCTTTCAGGACGACCTTGCCCGCTTCCATCGGCCCGCCCGAGACGAACACGGCAGGGATGTTGAGCCGCAAAGCCGCCATCAGCATGCCGGGCGTGATCTTGTCGCAATTGGAGATGCACACCAGCGCGTCCGCGCAATGCGCGTTGACCATATATTCGACGCTATCGGCGATCAGCTCGCGGCTCGGAAGCGAATAGAGCATGCCGTCATGCCCCATCGCGATCCCGTCATCGACCGCGATCGTGTTGAATTCCTTGGCGACACCGCCCGCCGCCTCGATCTCGCGCGCGACCAGCTGGCCCAGGTCCTTCAGGTGGACATGGCCCGGCACAAACTGCGTGAAGCTGTTGGCGACCGCGATGATCGGCTTGCCGAAATCCGAATCCTTCATGCCGGTGGCGCGCCACAGGCCGCGCGCACCGGCCATGTTGCGGCCGTGGGTGGTGGTACGGGAACGATAAACGGGCATGCGACAGGGCCTATAGGAATCGATGGAAATGGGGAACAGGATGCCCTTGCCCCCATCGCGCGGCTTGCGCAAGTTTATGTTTCCTATTGGGGTGTATCGTGAAATTTTGTTTTGGGTTGGTTGCCGCCGCCCCAGTGCCTAGACAGAGCGGGTGATCTTCTTTCGAACCGATCCGAGGCGACTGGTCGACGAGGGCGAATGCATCGCCTCGGTCTTGCTCGCGATCCTGTTCGCGCATCTTATCGGCGCGTCCAACGTCTCTTGGGCGGCCTTCTCCGGCTATATGGTGATGCGCGGCCATGTCGCCGAAAGCGTGCTGCGCGGCACGCTGCGGATCGTCGGCACGATCGCGGGCGCGGCGCTCGGTCTGGCGATCACGCCGTTTGTCGTCGGCAATCTTGCGCTGACCTCGCTCGCATTGGCCCTGATCGGCGGCGCCACGCTCTACGCCGCGCTCACCGCCAAGCGCGCTTATGCCTGGCTGTTCGTCGGGCTGACCTTCGTCATGATCCTGCTCGACAAGACCATGCATCCCGAAATCGCGCTGATCGCCTTCGCGCGCACCCGCTTGCTCGAGGTCGTGGCGGGCACTTTCGCCTGTCTCGTCATAAGCTCGCTCTCGGCGATCAGCCTGCGCCGTATCTGGCCCGCGCAACGCAGCGCGGCATCCGCGGGCGTCGGCTGGCATCCGCATGCGGTACGGCATGCGGGTCAGGCCGGGGTGGCGTTGCTGATCCTGCCGGCATTGGGGCAGGGGCTGCATCTGCCCGCGCTGGCGCAGAGCGCGGTCGCGATCATGGCGGTGATGATCGTGCCCGTCAGTAGCATCGGCGCGAGCGGTTTCGTGCCCGTCAGCCTCCGTTTGCTCAACCGCGTCGCGGGCTGTTTCGCGGGCGGGCTGCTCGCGGCCTTGTTCCTTTTCGTCGGCCACGGATCGGCAGCCGTCCTGATTCTCGGCACGATCCTGGGCGTCGCCGCCGGCCGCCATCTCGAAAACGGCAAGGGCAGCCTGGCTTATGCCGGCACCCAGTTCGTACTGGCCGTGCTGGTGACGCTCGTGCCCGATCACTACGCCACCGCGCATATCGGCCCCGCGCTCGATCGCCTCGCCGGCACCCTGATCGGCATGGCGCTGCTGGAGCCGGTGCTGCTGGTCTGGCACCTGATCGCGCCCGGTGAGCGGCGCGCGTCCGGCGCGGCTGAAGCCGAGGCGGGCGGAGTCTGAATTCTGTGAAGAGTGGAGGCCCGAGCCGGAATCGAACCGGCGTGCAAGGATTTGCAGTCCTCTGCGTAACCACTCCGCCATCGGGCCGGAGGCGGGGCTGATGCGTGGTTTTTTCGAGGTACGCAACCCCTAGTTCGCACAGCTTTTTCGAAAGTTCGCCCGGTTTGAAATTCGCCCCATGTGCGAACACATAACCGGGAGGATGTTGGCGGTGGGTGGGGTGATGGATCGATCGCCCGTCCAAGTCTTGTCCCGTCCTCTTGGTACTTCTCTATAGCCGGCTAGCAAATTGTTATATAGTTAGTGGGTATTGTCGTCGGGGGACGGCAGCCGGGGGGTAGGATGGCTATTCACAAATCAACCGCTTATCGGGCGCCTGTGTCCGCGCCTGTTTCTGTGGGCATTCCATTCGTCACAAGGCTCCTCGGCGGCATCTCGTCCGCGTGGGCCAAATGGATGGACCCGGCTTGTCCAACCTGCGGGATGGAAAAGTCGTGCTCGGAATGCCTTATCGAGAATAACCCGTAATGGAGCGCCCTTTTATCGCGCTGGGCTACGTGTTTCTCGCCTGGCTGATCTTCGAAACCGCGATCGCCTACCAACACACTTTCTGTTGTGAGCGGGCTGGCTCTTACCAGCAGACGGTGAAGTAGGGCATTCTTTCTAGAATGCGGCCGGCGGATCGCGCGGTACGACCTTTTCGCTATGGTCCGGATTCAGCATCCGGCGGGACCAAAGCCGGGCCTTCTTTTCGACGTAGCGATAGCTGAGCAGCGAACAACCAACGGTGATCGCGACAACCGCGATGCTGAGCAGATCGCAGGCAAGCGGCGAGCCGACCAGGACGGTTCGCCCCGTATCCGTCGTGCGCATCGGGAGGTCGAGCGTTGCGCCGAATCCCCAGACCAGATCCATCACCCGATCGAGGATGAAATGATGGATCATATAGATTGAGTAAGAGAGCTCGCCGAGGAGCAGGCACGGCGCCGTCATCAACAACCGGCTCAGCAGTCCGCGCTCGAGGCTGAACACAGCCAGTACGAGCGCGAAGGTCGGCGCGATCAGCGGTGATAGCTTGCCGCCAAATATCGCGATCATCCACAGGGCAATCGCGACGGCGACGATCTCGATTGCGGTACCCGAGGCTTGCCCGAGGCGATCGGTGACTCGCCACGCCTTCCAGCGACGGGCTTCGCATACGATCAGGCCCAGCCCGAACGACATCATACAATCGAAGGTTGCGTCGACCCCCATGCCAAGCGGCTCACGCGCCGCATGCGCCACCGCCCAAGGGAGGATCAGGATCGCGGCGGTGATCAGCGAACTGCGCGCTCCAACGAGCACCGCCACGGCCGCGAAGGCAACGTAGGTCCACCATTCGACCCCGATGCTCCAGCTTGGGTCGTTCCAGCCCAGGATCGGACCAAATTTTTGAAGGAGCAGAATATGATAGGGAAGGAGCGCTGGATCGAAATGCCCTGCGAAAGGCGGATCGGCGCGGAAGCCGCCCATATGGAATGCCAGGCGCGCCACCTGCCAGGCGATCAAAACGCCGATCATGAAGAGATGGAGAGGATAGATGCGGCCCAGCCGAAGGCCGAGGAAGCGCAATATCGGAAAGCCCTTGGCCAGGCGCTCGCCATATGTGTTGCCGATTACAAAGCCGCTCAGCACGAAGAAGAAGGTCACAGCCAGCATTCCGTGGCGAATGTAGCTGAGCGTCCAGAGCCAGCCTTGGCTCGGCATGTGATAGATTACGATGGTGCACGCGAGGATACCGCGAATGCTATCCAATGCGAGGAAACGATCGCTTCCCCGCTTTTCCCCTGCCTTCCCACTCATCAGCCTTCTGATAGAGCCTCGCTTCATTGAGGCAAGTCGGGGTTAGATGTTGGAGCTATGGAAGCAGGCGGAAACCCGATTGGGAGCCTCCGATCCAATTTGTCCGCTATCGGACAGTGTCTGTCCGCTTCCGGACAGGCGAAATGTGGCAAGCGGGTAGCTGTCCACAGCATAAAGGCTGGCACGGATCATGCTGCACTTGGCGCTGGCAACCGGGTTCGATAAGGCGTTGCCATTCATCACGGTGTCTTGTATCACTAAGACACCTGAAGAGGGCGACGCACAGTGACCGAGCAGAATTACGAACAGATGCGGCGAGCGATGGTGGACAGCCAGTTGCGCACCACCGCGGTCAACGATCCGCGCGTCGTCGCGGCGATGGGCAAGGTGGCGCGCGAGCGCTTCGTTCCTGCCGGCATGACGAGCCTCGCTTATCTCGACAAGACTTTGCCGGTCGCTCCCGGCCGCGGCATGGCTTCGCCGATGGTGGTCGGCCGCCTGCTGACCGAGGCGCGCGTCCGTAACGGCGACAAGGCGCTCGTGATCGGCGCCGGCAGCGGCTATTCGGCCGCGGTGCTGGCCGAGCTTGGCGCCAGCGTGACCGCGCTTGAGGAAGACGAGGCGCTGGCGGGCAAGGCCACGCCTGGCGTCCGCCGCGTGTCCGGCCCGCTCGCCAAGGGCTGGTCCAAAAGCGCGCCTTTTAACCTGATCCTGTTCGACGGCGCGGCCGAGGAGATACCCGCCGCAATCGTCAACCAGCTTGCCGACGGCGGCCGTCTGGCAGCGCCGATCGTGCAGAATGGCGTGACCCGGCTGGCGCTCGGCCGCAAGGCCGGCGGCGGGTTCGGCATGCTAAGCTTCGCCGATGCCGAGGCACCGATCCTGCCCGGCTTCGCGGTCGAAAAGGGGTTCAGCTTCTGATGCATTTCCGGGGGAAGATCATCGCCGCCCTGCTCGGCGGCGCGGCGCTCGGCGCGCCCGCAACGGCGACAACGCTGCAGGACGCGTTCGCGCAGACCTACAGCACCAGCCCCGCGCTCAATGCGGCGCGCGCGCAGTTGCGCGGTACCGACGAAGGCGTGTCGATCGCCAAGGCGGGCTCGCGGCTGCAGGTGAACGGCACAGTGGGCCTTTCCCAGAGCACCAACGGCATCGACAATTTCTCGAACGGCGCGCGCTCGCTGACCGGCCAGCTCAACCTGTCTTATCCCTTGTTTCAGGGCGGGCGCGTCAAGAATGCGATCAATGCCGCCCAATCGCGCGTGGTCGCGGGCCGCGCCGATCTGCGCACGACCGAGGGCAATCTCTTCGTCCAGGTGGTCAGCGCCTACATGGACGTGATCCGTGACGCGTCGATCGTCGACCTCAACCGCAAGAATGTCGACGTGCTCAACACCAATCTGAAGGCGAGCCGCGACCGTTTCGCGGTGGGAGACCTGACGCGCACCGACGTTGCGCAGTCCGAGGCGCGTCTCAGCCTCGCACGCAGCCAGCTCATCACCGCGCAGGGCAATCTGACCGCGAGCCGCGAAAATTATCGCCGCGTGGTGGGCAGCTGGCCCGAAAATCTCCAGGCGCCGCCGGCTCTGCCCAAGCTGCCGGGCGATCCGGATCAGGCGGTTTCGACCGCGCTCAACAACAGCCCGGCCATCCAGGCGGCGGCGGCCGACACCAAGGCCGCAGGTTACGACGTGAGCGCGGCGCGCAGCCAGCGCCTGCCGACTTTCTCGGCGATCGCAGGGCCGAACTATAATAATTATCTCGGCACGGCGAACCGGCTGAATGGCGTGCCCAAGGGTACCCCGGGTCTCGAACAGGTCCACACCGCCAACACGTTCGGCCTGCAGATGAACGTGCCGCTCTATCAGGGCGGTCTCGCCGGCGCGCGCGTGCGTCAGGCGCAGGCGGCGCAGAGCGTCGCGCAGGAATCGGGCGTCGATACCGAACGCCAGGTGATCGCGACCACGCGCGCGGCCTTCGCTTCCTACGAGGCGGCGGCGGCGGCGATCGGCGCCAATCAGGAAGCGGTCAAAGCCAACGAGCTCGCGCTCGAAGGCGTGCGCGCGGAGAATCGCGTCGGCACGCGCACCGTGCTCGACGTGCTCAATGCCGAGCAGGAATTATTGAATTCGCAGGTGCAGCTCGTCTCGGCGCAGCACGACAATTATGTCGCCGGCTTCGCCTTGCTGAACGCGATGGGCATGGCGGAAGCGCGCGACCTCGGTCTCGACGGCGGAGCGCTTTACGATCCGACCACCAACTACAATCATGTGAAGAACTGGATCGGCGACTGGAGCGAGCAGCCCAGATATACGCCGAAGGGCACGCACACGACCGGTCCGACGCCGACCGATTCCGACGTCGCGCCCTATAATCCCGACGACGGCAACGGGACCGTGACACCGCCGCAGCAATAGGCAATAGTCTGCTTATGGCAGAGGACGCGCCCGAACAATCGATGGAAGACGTGCTGGCGTCGATCAAGCGGATCATCAGCGCGGATGTCGAAGCCGCGCGCCGTTTTCCCAAGCCATCCGGAATCGCTCCCGCCGCAGAAGCGACCGAGGAGGATATCCTCGAGCTGGGCGAGGAGCCCGCCGCGGCATCCGCGCCGGCCAAGGGCCTCGTATCGGGCAAGGCCGCCAAGGCCAGCAAGGCCGCGCTCGCAGCGCTCGACAGCGTCAGGATCGATCCCGACGCGGGCGCGAACACGATGGACGGGCTGGTGCGTGAGATGCTGAAGCCGATGCTCAAGGAATGGCTCGACGCCAACCTGCCCGATTTGGTCGAGCGCGTTGTCGCGCGCGAGGTGGCGCGCATCATCGGACGCTAATTGCATCCGGATCGGAACGATCGCTTGATCCGCTGATCGATCCCGGCAAGTCTGGCCGGGGAGAAAAGGCTTGAAGCAGAGATATTTGATCGGCGCCCTGGCGTTGTTCGGCGTGGCCGCGCCGGCGCAGGCCGCTGGCAAATGCGAGGTCGGCCGGATCGCGCAGCTGCCCGTCACCATGGTCGGGTTGCGCCCGATCGTGCACGTCCAGATCAACGGCAAGGACGCGGCCTTCACCGCCGACAGCGGCGCCTGGTACAGCATGATCTCTCCCGGCAGCGCCGCCGAATTGGGCCTCAAGCTGGTCGATCTGCCGCCCGGTTATTTCAACCGAGGGATCGGGGGCGACTTTGCGCCGAAGCTGACCACGGTGGACCGCTTCACGATCGCGGGCGTGCCCGTCCCGCGGGTCCAGTTTCTCGTCGGCGGGAGCGAGGTGGGATCGGTCGGGTTGCTCGGCCAGAATGTGCTCGCTCTGGCGGATACGGAGTTCGACCTTGCCAATGGCATGATCAAGCTGATGCGCAGCCGCGGTTGCGACAAGGCGGACCTTACTTATTGGGCGCCTGCCGGCTCCAGTTACTCGCTGCTGAAGACGGAGGCCATGCCCGCGGAGCGGCCGCATATCGTCGGGTCGATCACGATCAACGGCGTCAAGCTGCGCGCGCTGTTCGATACCGGCGCATCGACATCCTTCCTTTCGCTCCGCGCGGCGGAGCGCGTCGGGCTCAAGCCCGATGGGCCCGGCGTCACGCCGGCGGGCATGTCCGGCGGCCTTGGTCGCCACTTCGTGAAGACGCGGATCGGGCCGGTCGCCAGCATCAAGATCGGGGATGAAGAGACGCGCAACACCAGGCTGCGGTTCGGCGGCGACGATTTCGCCGACATCGACATGCTGATCGGCGCGGACTTCTTCCTGTCGCACCACGTTTACTGGTCCAACAACCTCCACAAGATGTATTTCACCTTCAACGGCGGCCACGTCTTCGATCTCAGCTATCTGCGGAACCCGGGCAGGGAAGAGGGGGCTTCGGCGAAGTCCGGGGACGATGAAAAAGCGGACGCGGCACAGGGCGCTGCGGCGCCGACCGATGCGGAGGGCTTCAGCCGCCGCGGCGCGGCCCGCTCGATGCGCGGGGATATTCCGGGTGCGTTCGCGGATTACGCTCAGGCGATCAAGCTCGCGCCCGACAATATCGAATATCTGCGGCAGCGGGCGGCCTTGTATGAAAGGACGCGCCAGCCGCTGCGCGCGGTCGAGGACATCGACCGGCTGCTCAAACTCAAGCCCGACGATGTCGATGCGCTGATGATGCGTGCGGGCATGCGGCTCCGGCTCGACCATAAGGCCGACGTGCGCTCGGACGTCGACGCCGCCGCGGCAGCCGCGCCCAAGCCTTCCGATCGGCGCCTCACGCTCGCCGAATTTTACGAGCAGATGGAGGATTATCCGAAGGCCGTCGCGCAATATGACCTTTGGATCGCGGCGCATCCCGACGACAATCGCCGCCCGATCGCGCTCAACGGACGTTGCTGGGCACGCGCGCTAGGCAATGTCGAGCTCGATCGCGCGCTCAAGGATTGCAACGGCGCGCTCTCCGGCATGCCGCACAACGCCTCCTTCCTCGACAGCCGCGGCCTGGTGCGGGTGCGCATGGGCGACTATGCCCGCGCGCTCGCGGACTATGACGAGTCCGTAAAGGGCGGATCCAACGCCGCCTGGACCTATTATGGCCGCGGCATCGCCAAATTGCGGCTGGGGCGCAAAGCCGACGGCGAAGCGGATATCGCCAAGGCCAAGTCGCTCGAGGCAGATATATCCGAGGAGGCGAAGAAGCGCGGCCTTCAGCCCTGACCACTCGGGCGATGCGGGCTGGCCCGCTTTTACGTGACGCTTGCCAGCGTCAACCGGCTTGCTAGTCCTGCATCCATGCAGAAGCTTCTCGCCGCGGCGGTTGCCGCCACCCTCGCTACGACCGCGCTCGCGCGGCCTTTCACTCCTCAGGATATGGTCTCCCTCTCGCGCGTCGGCGCGCCGGTGGTGTCGCCCGACGGGCGCTGGCTGGTGTGGGATCAGCGCGAGACCGACCTCGCCGCCAACAAGGGCCGACACGATCTGTGGCGGCTCGATCTGAAGGCCAAGAATGCCACCCCCGAAAAGTTCGCCTCGACCGACGCGGAAGAGAGCGATCCCGCTTTCGGGCCCGATGGCAGCCTCTATTTCCTGTCCAACCGCAAGGGCGACGTCAGCGCGGTCTGGCGCGTGTCGATGGCGGGCGGTGCCGCCACCCAGGTCACGGGCGACTATGATCTGTCCGGCTTCAAGGTCTCGCCCACCGGCAATGCCATCCTCGTCTGGGCCGACAAGCCGGTCGGCGCGGCCAGCCTCGACGTCAAGGCGCCCGAGAAATCCAAGGATGCGGGCAGCGGCCGCACTTTCGATCAATTGTTCGTCCGCCACTGGGACACATGGGAAGACGGCCAGCGCTCGCAATTGTTCGTGATCCCGCTTGCCAACGGAAAAGCCGAGGGGCCGGGCCATGCGATCGAAGGTGCCCTGGTCGGCGATACGCCGAGCAAGCCGTTCGGCGACGGCAGCGAACTCGCCTGGAGCACGGACGGCAAGACGGTCTATTTCACCCTGCGGGAGGCCGGCCGGACCGAGCCGCTCTCGACCAATCTCGATATCTTCGCCGCCCCGGCCGACGGATCGGCCGCGCCGGTCAACCTGACGGTCGACAATAAGGGCATGGATACCGCGCCTGCGGTCTCGCCCGACGGGCGCTGGCTCGCCTGGACGAGCATGAAGCGCGCGACCTACGAGGCCGATCGTCAGGTCTTGTGGGTGCGCGACCTTCGGACCGGCCAAGCCCATGCGCTGACCGAGAATTGGGATCGTTCGGTCGGCTCGCTCAAATGGGCGCCCAATTCGGCGAGCCTTTATGTCACCGCCGAGGACACGCTCGATGTTCCCCTGTTCCGCATCGACCTTGCCGATGGCAAGGCGCATCGCCTGACGGGAGAGGGGCATGTCGCCGCGTTCGACGTGCTGCCCAAGGGCGGGCTGGTCTACTCGCTCGACACGCTGACCGCGCCCGACGACCTGTGGGGCTGGGCGCCCAACGGCAAGGTCACGCGGCTGACCAACGTCAACGCGGCCAGGCTGGCGGGCGTCGATCTGCCCACCGTCACGCGTTACAATTTCAAGGGCGCGAACGGCGATACGGTCTGGGGCTTCGCGATGAAGCCCGCGCAACTCGCCCCGGGCGCCAAGGCGCCGGTCGCCTTCCTCGTCCATGGAGGCCCGCAGGGCACGTTCAACGACAGCTGGTCCTATCGCTGGAACCCGATGGCCTGGGCCGGCCACGGCTATGCGGTGGTCTCGGTCGATTTCCACGGCAGCACCGGTTACGGCCAGGCCTTCACCGACGCGATCCGCAACAATTGGGGCGGCTGGCCGCTTACGGACCTGAAAGATGGTCTGAAGGCCGCGACGGAAAAGTTTGATTTTCTTGACGGCGATAACGTCTGCGCCGCGGGCGGATCCTATGGCGGCTATATGATGAACTGGATCGAGGGCAATTGGCCCGATCGCTTCAAATGCATCGTCCAGCATGACGGCGTGTTCGACGCCCGCGCCATGGCCTACGAGACCGAGGAGCTCTGGTTCGACGAATGGGAGCATGGCGCGCATCCTTATTATGAGGATCCGGCTGCGTTCGAGAAATGGAACCCGGTCAATTATGTCGACAAGTGGAAGACGCCCCAGTTGGTGGTCACCAGCGAGAAGGATTTCCGTATCCCCTACACCCAGGGGCTCGCCGCCTTCACCGCGCTCCAGCGGCGCAATGTCCCGTCGAAATTGCTCGTCTTCCCCGATGAGAACCATTGGGTGCTGAAGCCCAAGAACAGCCTGCAATGGTACCAGAACGTGTTCGGCTGGATGGACAAGTGGACGGGTAACAAATCCGAGTGAATCACCTTCTTGACCGACCGATCTGGAGCGCGCTCACCACCCGCCAGGCGGATATCGCCCAGCGGGTAGGGGAGGCGGTGCGCCTCAAGCCCGATTATGGCGTGTTCGCCGCCGCAGCGGATGCGTCGGCCGAGGCGCGGGCGGCCTTGCTCGACGTGCCTTATGTTCCGGAAGGCCTGTGGTGCCTGGAGCGTGATCCGGTCGAGCCGCCTCCGGGCCTGATCGTGCATCACAGCGCGCGCTGCGTGCAGATGGTGGCGGACCATGTCGTCGCGCCGCAGCCCCCCTTCGAGGTGGTGCGGCTGGGCGATGCCGACGCGGCGGAGATGTTCGCGCTGGCGCGGATGACCGAGCCCGGGCCCTTTTTCGAACATACCAACCGCATGGGCGATTTCATCGGCGTGCGCGCCAAGAATTTGCTGATCGCGATGGCGGGCGAGCGGCTTCGGCCGGAGGGCTATACCGAGGTCAGCGGCGTCTGCACCCATCCCGATTTCCGTGGGCGCGGCTATGCGGGCGGGCTGATGCGGATCGTCGCGGCACGCATCCTGGCGCGGGGCGAAGTGCCCTTCCTGCACAGCTATGCCGACAATGACGGCGCGATCGCGCTCTACGAGACTCTGGGATTCAGGCTGCGCTCGCCGATGACGCTGACCGTCCTGGCGCGGCCGGGTGAAGGCGGAGCCGTGGCGGGCCACGGTGCGGCGGGTCATGGGGTGGTCGGGCACGGTTAGCCGCATTGCTGTCCTCAAGCCGTCATCGCTCTGCGATACGGTCCGCCGCTCGGCAGACGGAGGCGGACATGACGCAATCGCCCTTCGCGCTTTGGTGGGATGCGGCCAGCGCGGGCTATAATCTCATGGTGCGCACGGTCGATACGATGGTCGCAAGCACGGATGTGGTCCGGCACCGCACCGGCACGATCCATGCCGCCTGGCGCGATCCCATGAAGGCGGATTATCCCGAATTGGTCGGCATGGTCGCGGAGAAGGTCGAGGCCTTTGCCCGTGCCAATATCTCGCTCCTTCAGGACCTGGGGCAGGCCAATATCGACATCCTCGCCGCCGCGACCCGGGCTGGCGGCATGACGCCCGCCGCGCTGGCGGCCGAAGGCATGAGGGCCGGGACCCGCACCAGCCGGATGGCGGAACGCGCGCTGCGTCCGATCCACCAGCGCGCCACCGCCAATGCGCGGCGGCTCAACCGGAAAAAGCACCGCGCGGGCTGACCCCGATCGGCGCCGTCCGGACTTTTCGGAACCACCGGTCGCGCGTGTCATTCCTCTGTCGCCATCCCGGTCCAACGCTGCCCGCGGCCGGGGGACTTCCAGGAGACGCCACATGGCTGACACCGACATCGAAATGGACGAGACGCTTGATCTGATCGCCTCCAACAAGGTGGAAGGCACCGCTGTCTACGACAATAACCAGGAACGGCTCGGCACGATCTACAATGTCATGATCGACAAGGTGAACGGCCAGGTCGAATATGCCGTCCTGTCGTTCGGCGGCCTGTTCGGCCTCGGATCGAACTATTATCCGATCCCCTGGGAAATGCTGGACTATGACACCGATCTCGGCGGCTATGTCGTCGAGATCGACAAGGAACGGCTCCAGAGCGCGCCGAACTATTCCGCCGGCGAGCAGCCGGTGTTCGATCGGGAATATGGCACCCGCGTCCATGATTATTATGGTGTGGAATATCCCCACGCCTGACGAAGATGTACCTCCGGGGCGGCGGGTTTCCCCGCCGCCTTTCTGTTAGGACGCGACGGCGCCGGCTCCGGCGAGCGCTTCACGGATCTCCTCGACCAGGCTTTCCAAGGGCGAGCCGTTTCGGGGAGGCGTTTGGGTCGTCATGCAGAGCGCCACCGGCGGTACCGAATCGGACGTGTCCAGCGCAATCAGCGATCCTGCCGCCAGTTCGTCTGCCACCGCATAATCCGGCAGGATCCCGATCGCCGCGCTGCGCAATATTCCGCGCTTCACTCCATCGACACTGCCCGCGGATTCCAGCTTCGGGGCATCGGCACCACCGATCCAGCTCTTCAGCAAAGCGTTGAAGGCGCCGTCAGGATCGGTGAGCAGGCAGATATGGCTTGCCAGATCGCGCCGCGTCACGACCTTGCCGGCGAGCGGATGAGCTGGTGCGACCAGCAGCCGGAGCCGGGCGGGCCAGAAGGATTCGGTCAGTTCGCCCTGCCGGGGCCGATCCGCGCGTTCGACCGTCATCGCGGCGTCGAGCTCGGATCGCTCGACGCGCCTCCTCAAATCCTCGCAAAGCCCGATCGTGACCTGAAGGTCGACCTGCGGCCATTTCCGTCGGAATTCGCTCAGCGGGCCGGGCAAGAGGAAGGAACTGATCGATTCGACCGTGCCGAGCCGGACGGTCGCCGGGCCCGCGCGGACGCCGGCGGCAAGCGCCGCCTCCGACGCCGCGATCAGCCGCCTTGCATGCGGCAGCAGCGCGGTGGCCGCCTCGGTAAGAACCGCTTCGCGTCCGGTGCGCCGTAGCGTGACCGGCGCACCGAGCAGCCGTTCCAGCGAAAGCAGGGTTTCGGACACCGTCGATTGCGCCACGCCCAGCGCCCGCGCCGCCGCACCCACGCCGCCTTGCTCCTGCACCGCCATCAATATCCGGCAGTGACGAACCTCGACATCCCTGATCATCGCCATCCCATCGGCTTTTCCGATGCCTCCATCGGCGTTTTGGTCGCCCGAAGGCGCAGGGTCAATCTCCCGTCATGGACAGCGGACCATCTTCGCTTTTCCCCCGCACCGCCGCCTTGCTCGTCATCGACGTGCAAATGGGGTTCGACGCGCCCGCCTGGGGGCCGCGCAACAATCCCGGAGCGGAGGCCAATATCGCCGCCCTGATCGCGGCGTGGCGCAAAGCGGGGGCGCTGGTGGTGCATATCCATCATGTCAGCGCGCATCCTTCGGGGCATTTCCGGTGGGGCACGCCGGGGCGGACGCCAAAGCCCGAAGCGCAGCCCCTTCCGTCCGACCGGGTCTATGCAAAGCGGGTCAACAGCGCCTTCATCGGCACCAGCCTCGAACGGGACCTGCGCGCGATCGGGATCGGGACGCTCGCGATCGTCGGACTCACCACCAATCATTGCGTTTCGACGACAGCTCGTATGGCGGGCAATCTCGGCTTCGAGACGTTGGTGGTGGCCGATGCGACCGCCGCGTTCGATCGCGCTGGTCTCGACGGCGCGATCCGGCCCGCAGAGGAGGTCCATCGAAGCGCGCTCAGCGACCTCCAGGACGAATTCGCGCGGATCGTCGACACGCAATGGCTGCTGCGCGCGCTCGGCGCGGAAGGGCAGGGGCGCAAGCCGATGGAGGCCGATCATGCTTAGGATCCGGCAGGCTCTCGCCTGCGGCTTGCTGATGGCCGGCACGGCCTCGGCGGGCGCACCCGCGAGCCTTCATACCGGGGTGGACGCGTCGATCCGGCCAGGCGACGATTTCTACGGCTACGCCAATCGCGCGTGGATGCAGGCAACCCAGCTTCCCGAGGGGGCATCCAGCATCGACAGCAGTTCGATATTGCGGGCACTCAATGCACGGCGGGTGCGCGATCTGGTCGCTGCAGCGGTCAAGGCGCGCTCCCCAACACCGAATGTGCGGAAGCTCGCCGATTATTATGCCAGCCGGTTGGACCTGACCGCCGTCGAGGCGAGGGGCCTCGCGCCTTTGTCTCCCGATCTGGCGGCGATCGCCGCCATTGCCGACCGGAAGGCATTGGCCGCCGCGCTCGGCCGTTCGATGCGGCTCGACGATGGTTCGAACCTGCAGGCCGAAAGCCTGTGGGGCATATGGGTCCATCAGGGCTTCCACGATCCCGACCACTATGCCGCGCATCTTGTGCAGGGCGGCCTGGGGCTGCCCGAGCCGGACGATTATCTCTCCCCCGCGCCCGATCGCCTTGCCCGGCGCGCTTTATACCGGGCGCATATCGCCACCGTCCTGAAGGCAGGCGGCTTCGATCAGTCCGACGTTCGCGCGGCCCGCGTGCTGGATCTGGAAACCGCGATCGCGCGGACGCACGCCTCGCGAGCGGACACGGACGATGTCTTCAAGACCGACAATGGCTGGCAGGGCATCGATTTCGCGGCGAGGGCGCCGGGCATGGACTGGGCCGCCTTCTTCGCCGCGGCTGGACTGGCCCCGGCGACGCTTTTCGTCGTGTGGCAGCCGGGGTCGGTAATCGGCGGCGCGCGGCTGGTGGCGGATGCGCCGCTCGACACCTGGAAGGATTATCTCTCCTTCCACCTGATCGATCATTATGCCGCTGTCTTGCCGCGGAACATCCGCGACGAGCGCCGCGCTTTCGATGCGCGGCTAGCGGGCGCATCGCCGCCTCCGCCGCCGGATCCGACACAGGAGGCGCTTTCGGCGACGCAGGCCATGTTCGGCGATGCGATCGGCAGGCTCTATGTCGCGCATTATTTCCCGCCGCGCGCCAGGGCCGCGGCGGAGGCGATGCTTGCCAATATCCGGATCGTCTTTCGCGATCGCCTGGCCAATCTGCGCTGGCTGTCGCCGGAAACGCGGGCGAAGGCGCTGGCCAAGCTTGCGGCGCTTCGGGTCGGGCTTGGCTATCCCGAAAGCTGGATCGACTATGCACCTTTTGCGGTCGTGTGCGGCGATGCGTTCGGCAATCTGAAACGGGGCGAGGCTTTCGAATATCGGCGTCAGCTCGCCAAACTCCGCCGCCCGGTCGATCCCGACCAATGGCCCGGCCAGCTTCACCCGCAGATGGCCGGTGCCATCCTCGACCTCAGCCCCAACAGCATGGAATTCACGGCCGGGCTGCTACAGCCGCCTTATTTCGATCCCGACGGGGACGCCGCGTCCAATTACGGTTCGGCGGGGGCAGGTCTGGCGCACGAGATCAGCCACAGCTTCGACGAGGTCGGTAATCTGTACGACGCCAAAGGGCGGCTGGGCTTATGGTGGACCGAAGAGGATCTTGCGCATTATCGGGCCGCCCTGGCGCCTTTGGCCGCCCAGCTCGACGCCTGCGGTCACGGCAAGCAGATCGTCGGAGAGAGCAGTGCCGATCTCGCGGGCCTGCTGGTTGCGCACGAAGCTTATCGCCGGTCGCTGGGCGGCAAGCCCGATGCCGTGAAGAACGGGCTTACCGGCGAGCAACGCTTCTTCGTGGCCTTCGCGCAAAGATGGCGCCGGCTTCAGACCGACGCATCGCTCCGCCGTCAGATCGAGACGGATACGCATGCGCCGCCCGCCTGCCGCAGCAACCTGGTGCGCAATGTGACCGCGTGGGACGAGGCCTTTGGGGTCCGACCCGGCGACAAGCTCTATCAGCCCACGGAGCGTTTCCGGATCTGGTAAGCCCGCCCCAAAAAAATTGCAGCCTAGCGTTTCGTATCGCGGAAGCGATGCGCCTGGCGCGCCATGATCCATAGGCCCAGCCGGTCGGGGATCAGCTTGGCGAAGGCCTTGATCGCGCGGTTGACGCCGCCCGTGACCCGCACCGGTTCGCCCGCTTCGACCGCCGCGATCCCTTCGGCGACCACCGCCTCGGCCGTCTGCCACATGTAGGATGGCATCCGGTTCATCGTCTCGCGCGTGCCGGTCACGTCGTGGAATTCGGACCAGGTGAAGCCCGGGCAGAGCGCGCAGACATGCACGTCGCGATCGGCATTTTCGAGCGCGAGCGCCTGCGAGAATTTGATCAGATAAGCCTTGCTCGCCGCGTAGAGCGTATGGCCTGCCGGCGCCGGAACATGCCCCGCGAGCGAGGCGACATTGATGATCCGGCCAAAGCCACGCTCGCGCATCGCCGGCAGCAGGCGCCACGCCAGCTCGGTCGGCGCCTCGATCATGATCCGGATGAAATCTTCGTGCGTCTTCCAGTCATTGCCGTCGAATGTTCCCGGCACGCCGTAGCCCGCATTGTTGATCAGCCAGTCGACCGCAAGGCCGCGTGCGGCGATCTCGTCGATCAATTTCAAGGCCGCTCTCGGCGCGGCCAGGTCGAGCGGAAGAACCGCGACCACGGCCCCGTGCTTGGCCTGCAATTCCGCCGCCAGCGCCTCCAACCGGTCCGCCCGGCGCGCGGTGAGGATCAGGTCATGCCCACGCGCCGCCAGCGCCCGCGCGAAGGCCGCGCCAATGCCCGCCGAAGCGCCCGTGACCAGGCTTTGCGGGCGTTTGTGCGACATCAGGCCGGCGTGATGAAATTGTCGAGCACGCGCTTGCGACCCGCATGCTCGAAATCGATCTCCAGCTTGTTGCCTTCGATCTCGGCGATCAGGCCGTAGCCGAACTTGGAATGGAAGACGCGCTGGCCGAGCGCTATGTCGCCGCGCGGCTTGGCGGCGAAGCTGGCGGCGCTCGCTTTCACCTCCGCCAATCGCGTCGGGCTCATGTCGAGCGGCTTGCCGACCGCGCGCTGCCAGCCGGGGCCGCGATGCTGCGCGCGTGCGACATGCGCGAACGGATCGGCCTGCTCGCTCCATTGCGCGCGCCACAGGCTCTCGCCCCCAGACATCGTCGTCTCGCTGTCGATATGCTCGGGTGGGAGCTCGTTGACGAAGCGCGAGGGGATGGACGAGGTCCACTGTCCATAAATGCGCCGGTTGGCGGCGTGGAAGATGTACACCCGCCGCCGCCCGCGCGTGATCGCGACATAGGCCAGCCGCCGTTCCTCTTCGAGGCTGGCGGTGCCGCCTTCGTCGAGCGCGCGCTGCGACGGGAAGACGCCCTCTTCCCAGCCGGCAAGGAAGACCGTGTCGAACTCCAGCCCCTTGGCGGCATGGATCGTCATGATCGTCACCTTGGCCTCATCGGCATTGGCGTCATTGTCCATGACGAGGCTGACATGCTCGAGGAAGGCGCCGAGCGTCTCATATTCCTCCATCGCGCGCGCGAGTTCGGTGAGGTTTTCGAGGCGTCCCGTAGCCTCGGTCGAACGCTCCGCCTGGAGCATGCCGGTATAGCCGCTCTCGTCGAGCATCAGCCGGGCCAGCTCGGCATGCGGCAGCTCGTCCAGCTTCGAACGCCAACGCGCGATGTCACCGATCAGATTGCCCAGCGCACGCCGCGCCTGCGGGGTCATCTCGTCGGTATCCAGAATACGCGCCGCGGCGAAAGTCAGCGGCATCCCTTCCGCGCGCGCCAATTGGTGCAGCTTGGCCATCGCCTTGTCGCCGATGCCCCGCTTGGGCACGTTGACGATCCGCTCGAACGCCAGATCGTCCGCCGGCTGTGCGATCACGCGCAGATAAGCGAGCGCATCGCGGATTTCGGCGCGCTCGTAGAAGCGGAACCCGCCGACGATGCGATAGGGCAGGCCGATCGCGATGAAGCGGTCCTCGAACTCGCGCGTCTGGAACTGCGCGCGCACCAGGATCGCTTGTCTGTCGAGCGTGGTGCCGTTGCGCTGCGCGCTTTCGATCTCCTCGCCGACGCGGCGCGCTTCCTCGGGGCCGTCCCACACCCCGACCACGCGCACCTTCTCGCCGGTCGATTCCTCGGTCCAGAGCGTCTTGCCGAGCCGTCCGCCATTATGCGCGATCACGCCTGATGCGGCGGCCAGGATATGTGGGGTGGAGCGGTAATTCTGCTCGAGCCGGACGATCTTCGCACCCGGGAAATCGCGCTCGAAGCGCAATATGTTCGCCACCTCCGCGCCGCGCCACGAATAGATCGATTGGTCGTCGTCGCCGACGCAGCAGATATTCTTGCGTTCCTGCGCGAGCAGCCGCAGCCACAGATATTGGCTGGCGTTGGTGTCCTGATATTCGTCGACGAGGATGTAGCGGAAGCGCTGCTGGTACAGCTCCAGCACGTCGCGATGTTTCTTCAGGATCACCAGCATGTGCAGCAGCAGGTCGCCGAAGTCGCAGGCATTCACCGCCTTCAGCCGCTCCTGATAGGCGGCATAGAAATCGCGGCCGCGCCCATTGGCGAATTGCTCGCTCTCGGCCGCATCCACTTCGGCCGGCGTCCAGCCGCGATTCTTCCAGCGGTCGATCAGCCCGGCGAGTGCGCGCGCGGTCCAGCGTTTCTCGTCGATGTCGGCCGCCTGGATCAGCTGCTTCAGCACGCGAAGCTGGTCGTCCGTGTCGAGGATCGTGAAATTGCTCTGCAGGCCGACCAGCTCGGCATGGCGCCTGAGCATCTTCGCGGCGATCGAGTGGAACGTGCCGAGCCATGGCATCCCTTCCACCGCGCCGCCGGTGATCCGCTCGACCCGCTCGCGCATCTCGCGCGCGGCCCTGTTGGTGAAGGTGACCGCCAATATCTCGCTGGGCCAGGCGCGCCGCGTCGCGATCAGGTGCGCGAGCCGCGCGGTCAAGGCCGCCGTCTTGCCCGTCCCCGCGCCCGCCAGCACCAGCACCGGGCCGTCGGTCGTCAGCACCGCCTCGCGCTGCGGTTCGTTGAGGCCGCGCAGGTAAGGCGGGTCGTCGGGGGAGGGGGCGGGGAGACTCACCAGCGAACAGGTAGGGAACAGCAGCCCGCTCGGCAACCGTCTGTCGCGGGCTTTGTCGGGCCGGCTTTGCGGCGGAATGCGGAACTTTCGCGCGCTTTGAGCGGTAGGGGCGTGCCGCTCCCCCAAAACGGCATGCCAAGGAGATTTTCCATGAAGGCCACCCTTCTGATTGCCGCGGCCCTGCTGGGCACCGCCGCCGTCGCGCAGACCACGCCTGCCACCACCAGCCCGGCGGGCACCGACGCCAACACGCTGCCCGCGACCGGGCTCCCCGCCGACAGCAATACGCCCTCGACCGCGCCGGCGATGAGCAGCGACACGAGCTCGGGCATGGCGACCAACGCGCAGGCGGTCCCCCCGGCCGACACTTCCAATTATCCGGTCTGCTCGCGCACCGTGCGCGACAAATGCATCCAGCGCGGCGCGGTGCATAAGGCGCACCCGCACCACTGATCGTCTCGGGCGCGGAACTTTCTCGGCTCAGCGCCGTAGGTTCCGCGCCGCCCCCGCCGGGAGAGCGGGACGGGCCCCAGAGTCCGTGAGACAAGGAGATTGACCCCGTGAAAGTCACGTTCCTGATCGCCGCGTCGCTGATCGCCGGCGCCGCCATCGCGCAGACGACGCCGGACACGACCACGCCGCCGGCCACCACGCCCGCGCCCCCGCCGGACACCACCGCGACGACGCCCGCCCCGGCGCCTGCGCCGATGGATTCGGCCACCACGCCCGCGCCCGCGGCGCCGATGACCAATCCGAGCCCCCCGGCCAGCACGGTCGCACCGCCGCCGCCGGATACGACCAATTACCCGCCCTGCTCGCGCACCGTGCATGACCGTTGCACCCAGACGCACGAGATTGCGCGCAAGGCGGGCATGCCGGTCCATCACCGCAGGCATAAGTAGGTCGATAGGCCGTTGATACCGGGCGGCGGTTGACCGCCGCCGCCCGGCACGCCAATCCCGTTTTCGCAAAACGCGGCATCCGGCCGCGGCGGGGAGGGATTATGGCGGGAACGGCAGCGCCTTCGACGCGCCGGGTGCTGGCGGCAAGCCTGATCGGCACCAGCATCGAATTCTACGATTTCTACGTCTACACCACGGCGGCTGCGTTGGTGTTTGGCGAGCTGTTCTTCCCCCAGGCCTCGCGTGCCGCGCAGCAATTGCTGTCGCTCGCCACGATCGGCGTCGCCTTCATCGCGCGGCCCCTGGGCTCGCTCTTCTTCGGCCATTTCGGTGATCGCGTCGGGCGCAAGTCGACTCTGGTCGCCTCGCTGCTGACGATGGGCATCTCGACCACTTTGGTCGCGATCATGCCCACTTACGCGCAGGCGGGCTGGATCGCCGCGCTTTTGCTGTGCGTGCTGCGCTTCGGCCAGGGCTTCGGCCTCGGTGGCGAATGGGGCGGCGCGGCCCTGCTCGCGGTCGAGCATGCGCCCGAAGGCAAGCGCGCGCGTTACGGCATGTTTCCGCAATTGGGCGCGCCGGTCGGCTTCATCGCCGCCAACGGCCTGTTCCTGATCCTCGGCGCCTTGCTCACGCCCGCGCAATTCCACGACTGGGGCTGGCGCATTCCCTTCGCATTATCGGCTTTGCTGGTGGTGGTCGGCCTGTGGATCCGGCTGCGGCTGGCCGAGACCCCCGAATTCGCCGCCGCACTCAAGGAAGCGCCGCCGCCCGCAATCCCGTTCGGCGAGCTTATCGCGCGTCATGCCAAGCCCTTGCTGGTCGGCACGATCGGTGCGGTCGCCTGCTTCGCGCTTTATTATGTCGCGACCGCTTTCGCGCTCAATTACGGCACCAAGACCCTGTCCTACAGCGCCAGGGATTTCCTGAGCGTCCAGCTCGGCGCGATCTTGTTCATGGCGGTCGGCATCTATCTCGCCGCCTGGCTGTCGGACCGTCATTTTGACGAACGGCGCGTTTTGATGGCGGGCTGCGTCGGCACGATCGCGGCGGGCCTACTGATGGCGCCGATGATGATGTCGGGCTCGCTCTTCCAGGTTTTCCTGTTCCTGTCGCTCTCGCTGATGCTGATGGGCTTCGTCTACGGCCCATTGGGCGCCTGGCTGCCCAGCCTGTTCCCGGCGCGCGTGCGCTATACGGGCGTGTCGATGGCGTTCAACGTCGCGGGCGTGCTCGGCGGCGGGCTCACCCCCACCGTCGCGAAAGCGCTGTCGGATCATTATGGCCTGATGGCGGTCGGCCTCTATTCGGGAGGGGCAGCGTTGATCAGCCTGGTTGCGCTGGCGCTGTACGGCAAAGCACGGACAGCTTAGCGATGCCGTGGCGGCGCTCGACATCGAGCGCCCAGTCTTCGGCGGAAACCGATTCGTCGTTGCGTGTCTCGATCGCCGCCCAGGCTGATTCCGTCGCCCAGCCGAGCCGCGTCATCTTCTCGAGCAACGCGCCCGCGCCACCACTGCCATAAGGCGGGTCGAACAGCAGCAGGTCGCAGGCTTTGCGCGCCGGACCGATTGCGGAGACGGCGATCGGCAGCACCTCGGCATTGGCGCCGAGCAAGTCGATATTGGCGCGGATCGCGCGGATAGCATCGCGGTCCTGGTCGATGAAGATGCAGGAGGCGGCCCCGCGCGACATCGCCTCGAGCCCGAGCGCGCCCGATCCCGCGAACACATCCGCCACCGCCAGCCCCTCGAACGAGCCCAGCCGGCTGGTCAGCATCGAAAAGAGCGCCTCGCGCGTGCGGTCGGCGGTGGGGCGGGTATTGTCTCCCGGCGGAGCCTTCAGCACGCGCCCGCGCCATTCCCCCGCGATGATCCTCACGGGCGGCGCCGCGGCTTGTCGGTCGGCTTGACCGGGGCCGGACCCGATCGATGCCGCGGCCGCCCGCGCCGTCCGCCCGGCGCGGGTGCAGCCGTGGTCGGACGCGGGGCAGGCGGTTTGCCATCCGTCGAAGGCCCGCGCGGCGCGGTCTTCAGCGTCTTGCGGAAATTGACCAGATCGACCTGACGCACCTCGCCGACCTCGCCCGCGGGCAAGTCGTCCAGCACGAACGGGCCGTAGGCGGTGCGGATCAGGCGGCTGACCTGCAGCCCCAGATATTCCAGCACGCGCCGCACCTCGCGGTTCTTGCCTTCCTTCAGCCGCATCTCGATCCACACATTGGCGCCCGTGCGGCGTTCGAGATTGGCGTCGATCGATCCGTAGCGCACGCCCTCGATCTCGACCCCGTCGATCAGGCTTTCGAGCTGGGCCTGCGTCACGTTGCCGAAAGCGCGCGCGCGATAGCTCCGCTCGACGCCGGTCGCGGGCAGTTCGAGCTGGCGCTTCAGCTCGCCGTCGGTGGTGAGCAGCAACAGCCCCTCGGTATTGAGGTCGAGCCGCCCGACCGGCACTACACGCGGCAGGTCGCTCGGAAGCTTGTCGTAGATGGTCGGCCGTCCCTTGGGGTCACGTTCGGTCGTGAGTAGCCCCGCAGGCTTATGGAACAGGAATAGACGCGCGGGCGCGGGTGCTTTTACCGGCTTGCCATCGACCGTGACGCCGTGGAGCGAGGTCAGGATCGTGGCGGGCGTCTCTACGGCCTTGCCGTCGATCGCGATCCGGCGATCTTCGATCATGCGTTCGATCTCGCGGCGAGAGGCGACGCCCGCGCGGGCGAGGAGCTTTGCGATCCGCTGCGGCTCGCGCCCGCTCTTGGCGGGGGCGTTTTCGGGGGGTGATTTCTGCGACACGTCGCGTTTCTAGACTCGCTCGCCGCAACTTTCCCAAAAAAACTTGTCAATCTGCCGTTCTATTGATTCAGTGGGATGTGGATAAGTGATCGGGTGGGCGCGCGTGACGAGTCAAAAGGGGCGTAGATTCACGGTCTTGGCAGTTATCGCCCTGCTGGCGACATCGCTTTCGGCCCAGGCTCCGCTGGGTTACGACAACCAATTCCAGGGCCAATTCCAGGTCCAGCCTACGCGGCTTCCCACGCTCGCCGAGCAGCTCGGCACGATCGCAAACGTGAATGACGGCCGTCTCGGCATCGCCGCGACCGATCTCGAAACGGGCAAGACCATCACCTTCGCCGGCTCGCATCCCTTCCCGATGGCGAGCACGGTCAAGGTCGCGATCGCGGGCGCTTATCTGGCGGGCGTCGACAAAGGCCGCTTCAGCCTGGAACAGCTTTATCGCTACGGCCGCCGCTCCGCGCTGAGCGCCAATCAGCTGATGGAGCGGATGCTGATCCGCAGCGACAATGCGGCTGCGGATATATTACTCAAGGCGGTGGGCGGGCCGGAGGCGGTCAATGCCTGGCTGTCGCGCGCGGGCATTCGCGGCCAGCGCATGGATCGCTCGATCGCCCGGCTGGTCCACGATGATCGCCGCTGGACCGGCCGGCGCGTGCCCGTGAACCTGCCGAAGACCCCGCTGGAAGTGGCGGAATCGGCGACCTTCACCGATGACGGCCAGCTCGATCCCGCCTTCGTCGGCGATGCGCGCGATACCTCGACCCCTTCGGCGATGGTCCAGTTGCTCGCCAAGCTGCACAAGGGCGCGCTGCTGACCGCCGACAGCACCCAATATCTGTTCGACGTGATGGCGCGCTGCGCCACCGGTCGCAGCCGGCTCAGGGGCCAGCTTCCCGCGGGCACGCCCGTCGCACACAAGACGGGCACGCTTGCCGGCGTTTCGGACGATGTCGGCATCGTCACCTTGCCCAATGGCCACCACCTCGCGGTCGCGGTCTTCGCCAAGGGCATGCGCACCGAATGGGAGCGCGACAGCAACATCGCCCGCCTGACGCGCGTCCTCTATGACGGCTTCACCAATTTCGAGCCCGCCGCGACCGCATCGATGGGCCGCACGATCGCGCGGTGACACCCCGACACCCGTTCGTGCTGAGCGAAGTCGAAGCACGTTTCCCAGCTGTTTGGCAGCGCCCTTCGACGTCGCTCAGGGCGAACGGCGCTTAGGTAGTCGGCACCGGTTTGTTGGAAGGCTCCAGCGCCTTTTCCCATTTCGCGACCAGGGTCGAGGCAACCGCATTGCCGACCACGTTGGTCCCGGTCCGCCCCATATCGAGGAACTGGTCGACCGCCAGGATCAGCAGCAGCCCGGCCTCCGGAATGTGGAAGGCGCCCAAGGTGGACGAGATCACGACCAAGCTCGCGCGCGGCACGCTGGCGATGCCCTTCGAGGTCACCATCAGCAGTAGCATCATCGTCAGCTGCTGCGTGATCGAGAGGTGGATGCCATAAGCCTGCGCGATGAACATCGTCGCGAAGCTGCAATACATCATCGATCCGTCGAGGTTGAACGAATAGCCCAGCGGCAGCACGAAGCCCGCGATCCGCGGCGGCACGCCGAAATTCTCCAGCGCCTCCAGCGTGCGCGGGAAGGCCGCCTCGGACGAGGCGGTCGAGAAAGCGATCAGGAAGGGCGCGCGGATGTGACGGAACAAATCCTTTGCGCGTGGGCTTCCGACCGCGATCGCCGCGACGCCGAACAGCAAGGCCCACAGGCAGGCCAGTGCCAGATAGAAGCCGCCCATGAAGTAACCGAAGGTGATGACGATCCCCAGGCCTTCCTTGGTGACCGCGCTCGTCACCGCGGCGAACACGGCCAGCGGGGCGAGCCGCATCACATAATCGGTGATCTGCAGCATCAATTGCGCCAGGCTATCCATCGCCTTCACGATCGGCGCGGCCTTCTCGCCGATCGCGGTCGCGGCGACGCCGGCGAAGGTCGCGAACACCACGATCTGCAAGATCGCATTCTTGGCGAGCGCATCGAAGATCGACGCTGGCACCAGATCGAGGATGAAATCCTTGAGCACGAAATGCGCCTGCGCGACGCCATTCGATTCGTTGGTGGGCGGCAATGGCAGACCGACGCCAACGCCCGGGCGGATGACGTTCACGAACAAGAGGCCGAGCGCGATCGAGGCGAACCCGGCCAGGATGAACCAGCCGATCGTGCGCGCGCCCATGCGCCCCAACGCCGATCTGTCACCCATATGCGCGATACCGCCCATCAAGGTCGCGAACACCAATGGCGCGATGATCATTTTTATGAGCTTGAGGAACAATCCGGTCAGGATCGAAAGCGCATCCGTGATCGTTGCGGCAGCGGATGGATCGGCGATAGTCCGGTTGAGGATGAAACCGACGATGATTCCCAGAATCATCGCCAACAGAATGAGGAAGGTAATGCGTTTAGCCACGTAACTGGTCTCTCTCCCGGGAGACGACGTGGTCGATGCAAAGGCGCGGGGCGTCAAGCCCAACCCAGTTAAGGTAAAGGTCGGCATGTTGTTCGGTAAGCGTGAACGGACATTGAGGCGCATCCTCATCGTCGAGGACGAGCCCCTGGTCGCGTTCGACAACGAACATTTCCTGCGCGATGCCGGCTACGAGATCGTGGCGACCGTCGATACCGTGCCCGAGGCGGTCGAGGCGATCGACGAGGAGGTCGATCTGGTGCTGGCCGACGTCAATCTCTCCGCCGGCGGCTGCGGCCAGGATGTCGCGCGCGCGGCGCGCGACAAGGGCGTGCCGCTGATCTTCGTCACCGGCAGCTCGCCTCAGGACGCCAAGGGCCTCGCGATCGGCTTGCTCGCCAAGCCCTACAGCCAGCGCGACCTGCTCGCCGCGATCGAGGGCGTCGACGCAAAGCTCTCGGGCAAGCCGGTAAAGAAGCTGCCGCGCAGCTTCACCTTGTTCGCGACATAACTGGGTTTGCGACTTAGGTAGCGCTATCATCTCTTCCAACTTCCCGGAATCAGGGAAGAAAGGAGAGAGCAATGGATCGGCGGGAATTCCTCGGCGTCGCAGGCACCTTGGCGGTGGCCGCAGGTGCGAGTGGGGCAGCGGCCGGAGTACCCGAAGCAAACCCGACCCGGCATTACGATCCGCAGGCCTGGCATCAGCGCATGAAGCGCATCGTCCATATCAATTTCAACGAGCGCGACCCCGAGCATTTCGACGCGCAGGCGTGGGGCCAGTATCTCGCCGACTGCAAGGCACAGGTGACGTACCTCAGCGGCACCAGCATCGTCGCTTTCTACCCGACCAGGCTGCCCGATCTGCCCGTCAGCGCCTGGCTCAACGGCCGCGACATCTTCGGCGAGTGCTTGGCTGAGGCGAAGAAAGCAGGCGTGCGGGTGATGGCGCGGCTCAGCATCGATATCGCCAAGAGCGCGCTTGCCGAGAAGCATCCCGATTGGTTCTGCCGCAACGAGGATGGCTCGCTGGTGCGGCGGTCTTTGGTGGGTGCTCCCGACGATCCCTCGGCCACATCCGAGTTCGCACCGACTTGTCAGTTCAGCTCTTATTATACGGATTTCGTTCCGAAACTCTTCGAGGAATTGCTCGATCGCTACAAGATCGACGGCATCTACACCAATGGCTGGCCGGGCGTGGATGCGGTCGTCTGCTACTGCGCGAACTGCCGTAAGATCGGCGATCCGCACAGCCAGGCCTATCGCGACGCCTATCAGAAGCGCGCGGTCGAATTATGGAACAGCTATGCCTCGCTCTGCGCGCGCCAGGATCCGAAGTTGATCTTCTCGGGCAATCTCGGCGGCGGCTTCAAGGGCGGCAATCTCGACCTGTCGGAACTTACCGCCAACGCGCCCTGGTTCCAGGCCGACAACCAGGGCCGTGGCCGCATCGGCGAACCCGCCTGGGATTCGAGCCAGCAGACGCGCATCGCGCGTGCGATCATTGGCGACCGGCCCGTCACCAACATCACCGCGGCCTACGAGATCGCAGGCGACATCCGCTACCGCAACGTCAGCGGCAATCCCGCCGAGGTGCGCTCGCGCATTTTCCAGACGCTCGCGGCGGGCGGGAGCGTCCATTACCACTGGCTGGGCTTCTATCAGGGCTTCATCGAGGACCGGCGCTGGCAAAAGGTCGGTCGCGATATCCTGCCCTGGATGGCGGCCAACGACCGCCACCTCCACAATCTCCGCTCTATTGCCAATGTCGCTTTGGTCGTCTCGCAGCGGTCCAACCGTCTCTACCAGCCGCCCGCGGGCACCAACGCGCTCGATCCGGTCCAGGGCATGTATCAGTTACTCACCGAGGCGCGGATCCCGTTCGACGTGATCCTGGAGAGCGACCTCGCACCCGAAAAGCTCGCGCGCTACCAGACCTTGGTGCTCGCCAATGTCGCACTGATGAGCGATGCGCAGGCCTCGGCGGTCAGGGCCTTCGTCGCGGATGGCGGGTCCTTGCTCTCGACCTTCGAGACCGGCCTCTATGACGAGGACGGCAAGCCCCGCGCCGATTTCGCGCTCGGATCGCTCTACACCATGCGCAAGACCGGCAACCGCGAAAGCTATGGCGTGGCGACGGCGCCGGGCCATGGCGCTTTCCCGGGTTCCTCCTCGATGCAGCGGATCGAGCGCGGCCACCCTCTGGTCGACAGCTTCAAGGACACGCATTTCATCCAGGGATCGAGCTGCCGCATTCCAATCGCGGCCGACGGCCCGCCGATCCTGACCAACATCGCCCAATATCCCTGGTACCCGACCGAGGGTGTCTACAGCCGGCAATGGCACACCGGCCAACCGACCGTCGTCGCGCGCGAGCAGGGCCAGTCGCGGCTGGTCTATCTCGCGGGCGATATCGACGCGGGTTATTGGCGTTCGGGTGCGGGCGATCTCGGCGATCTCGTCACCAATGCGCTGGGCTGGCTGGTTCGGGATACGCAGCCGATAACTGTCGAAGGCGATGGCCTGATCGAGACTTATGCCTGGGCGACCGAGCCCGGCTTCGCGGTCCACCTCGTCAACCACAGCCAACCCGGCTTCCGCGCCACCGCCGCGCGCAAGCTTGTGCCGGCCGGCCCGCAGAAGGTGCGGCTGATGCTGCCGGATGCGCGGACGATCCGGTCGGCGCGGCTCTTGTGGTCGAACCAGCCTCTGCCCTTCACGCAGACCGGCAGGGTGGTCGAATTCACCGTCCCCAATCTCGACGAATACGAACTCGCCACCTTGGAGGTATGAACCCAATTCCGTCATTCCCGCGAAGGCGGGAATCCACTCGGCGGCTTGGCGTTGGCCTCCCGGTGGATTCCTGCCTGCGCGGGAATGACGGTTGTTACTGCGGTATTTTTCCCTCTAAGCTCACCAAACCGGGAGCAGGCGAGGGCACGAATGGCGGAAAAGATAAGCGGTTTCGCCTTGCTCGGTCGGGCGCTTACCGATCGCAAGACCGGCCTCATGCTGGTCTTCGGCTTTGCTGCCGGCCTGCCTTTCTCGCTCCTGATCGGCACGCTGATCGCCTGGCTGGGCGAAGCCAAGGTCAGCATCGCCACGATCGGTGTCTTTTCCTGGGCCGGCCTTGCCTACGGCTTCCAGTTCCTGTGGTCGCCGCTGGTCGACCAATGGCGGCCGCCCTTGCTGGCGCGATTGGGCCGGCGGCGGAGCTGGATCCTGCTCTGCCAGATCCTCCTCTCCCTCTGCTTCCTGGGGCTGGCCGCGAGCGATCCGGCGGTTTCGCTGGGCATGGTCGCCGGCATCGCCGTATTCGGCGCTTTCGCCTCGGCCACCATGAACATCGCGATCGACGCCTGGCGCGTCGACGTCGCCGACGAGCGCGCGACGGTCGAAATATTGTCCACCATCTACCAATTCGGTTCGCGCGCCTCCGCGCTGGCCGGGGGTGCCTTCGCCTTGATGCTGGCCGCACGGATGAGCTGGCAATCGGTCTATGCGGTCATGGCCGGCCTGATGGCGCTGACCATCGCCGCAACCTTGTTCGCCCCCGATACGCCCGCGCCGGAGGGTCAGGACGACATACCGCTTGCGCCTTTCGCGGTGCCCGATCGCCGCACCCGCGCGATCGGGCTTGTGATCGTGGCGCTCGGCTGGATCTGGGCGATCGGCACGCTCGCCGCCTTCATGGTCAAGGCGATCCAGGGGCCTGGGCCGGATGGCAAGCCCGTTTCGGTCGGCGATTTCACCAAGAATGTCGGGCCGTGGATCGTCGCCGCGACGATTATCATGCCCGCCTTGATTGCCGCGTGGCTCAATCGACGTATATCCAGCGACCAATCACTGCCCGGGGGGGCGCTCGCCCGCGGCACCGACCGCCTCTATCGCGCGTTGATCCTGCCCTTGGGGGAGATCATCCAGCGGCTCGGTTGGGGCGCCGTCATCGTGCTCGGCCTGATCCTGACCTACCGCCTGTGCGAGTCGATCTGGGGGCCGTTCGCTTACCCCTTCTATCTCGACGAGATGCATTACACGAAGGACGAGGTGGCCTTCGCTTCCAAGATTTTCGGCGTGTTCATGCTGATCTTCGGCACGGCGGTGGGCGGCATCCTCTTCGCCACGATCGGGCGGCTGCCGACCTTGATGGTCGGCGCGGTCGTCACCGCGCTCGCCAATCTGCTCTATGCGAACCTCGCCGCGGGCGGCGCGGAGCTCGACGCCTTCTCGCACCTCGTGGGCGTGGACCGGCTGACCGGCCTGTTCGGCTTCGATGCGCGCATGACCCGGTTGCTGGTCACGATCGGCCTCGAAAATACCTGCAGCGGCCTCGCCGGCGGTGCCTATGTTGCTTACCTCTCTTCGATCACGTCGAAGAAGCATAGCGCGGTCCAATATGCACTCCTGTCCTCGCTCACCTTGCTGATCGGCGCGCTCGGACGCGGCGCGTTCGGCGAGGGCATCCAGACCTACGGCTACGCCCACATGTTCCGCATCGCCGCCTGGATCGGCCTGCTCGGCATCCTGTTCGTCGCGCTGGAATGGATCCGCGTCGCGCGGGCGGGCCGTAATCGGGAAACAGGTGGAACGGGCGAGACTGGCTAACTTTGCTATCCGTCACCCAGGACTTGTTCGGGACCAATATACATGTGTGAACCCATGCTATTCGTTGGCGAGCAAATATCGCGCGCATCGGCTGAGCAGCGCAAAAATGGCAGCTAAGAAGATCCCGATGATTGCTGAACCATAGTCCGGTTCGCTAACATTGGGCCGCAAACCGCCATCGTGGATTTCTGCCGGTGGTGCTTCCACGCTCGCGAATTCTTCCAAAGGACTGTTTTTGATATAGTCGTTTATGATGGCCATAAGGCCAGCTTGAGAAGTATGCGACGAGGCGAAAACAATATATTTCCTTCCAGTCGGCATTACGACTTGGAACTGCGTGTCGTCCTTGTGCTCTCGATCATAGGCTTCCGCGTCATCACGCGACTGAATGTGGTTGGATACTGATGAGGCTGTTTCCCAAGCGCCGAAAAGGACGCTGAGGACCGAGAATGTTATGCCAGTCCAATGAATAACGCGACCGAGGCGCACGTTCCACGTGGGCGTGTCAGCACGTCTTGTCGGCCAAATCCAAGCGTGTTGCATAGTACCCCTTCCCTGTCGGGTGAGGCGTAACACGAAAAAGCCCGGCGGGTTAGGCCGGGCCTTCGTTAGTCTCGCGGGTCGCGATCCTAGTAATCGGGGCGACCGTCATCATCGTCTAAGTCGTCCAACAACAGTTCGTTAGCTTGGAAAATACGGATCACATATAAAGGTTCCGACTTGTTCCGGGATCCACTTCGCCGCGAGACGACTGCCTCCCGGTGGATGCCGGAACAAGTCCGGCATGACGAACTAGCCGGTCACCGGCAGCCTGATCGACCCATCATCCAGATATTCCAGTGGGCCGTAATCCAGCACCACGTCGAGCGTCAGCGGCGTGCCATAGATGTGGGGAAACAGCGCGCCGCCGCGCGATTCTTCCCACTTCACCGCATCGCCCAAAGCTTCCAGATCGACCGCTGCAAGCTGCAGGTCGCTCTGCCCCGCGAAATGCTTGTCGACCGTACCCTTGAGCTGATCGGCGGTGGACAGGTGGATATAGCCGTCCGCCAGATCCACCGGCGCACCCGCGAAGCTGCCTTCATGTTCCAGCACGTTTAGCTGATCCGCGGTCAGGACCTTGTAGGCGATGGCGTCGGGCATGGGTCTTCCTCCTACCGGCCGTAGATGCTGGCCTTGGGCGCGCCTTTGAGCGTCGGAAGCAGAATGCTCCCCCAGGGCGTGGGTTTCGTCGGGTCGGTGCGGTCGACCAGGTCGAGATCATGGTCGGGGCCGCCATTGCCGTTCCACGACCAGGCGAGATAACCCGAGGCATGCGCCACGCTGTCGGCCACCACGGCCGCGACCGGGATCGGCGTCCCGCGGAAATTGTCGCCGAACTCGCCCACCACCAGCGTCAACCCCGCATCGCGGAAATGCGCGATATAATCGGTGACCTTCGCCACGCTGTCATAAGCGCCATACATGTGGATGCTGAAGACGATCTGATGGAGCGGATCGGCCGCCAGCACCCTGGCGGCATTGTCGCGCATCACATGCTCGCCATCCTGGCCCCAGCCGGGCGCGTCGACCATCAGCAGATGGCGGAAACCCGCCGCGCGCATCGCCTGCACCGCGCCGATCGTCTCGCCGATCCACGCTTGCTCGTCCGCTCCGCCGCGCGGTTCGTTGGCGATGTTGATGATGATATAGCGCTCCTGCCCCTGGAGCAGGCTGGCGATCGACTTCCAATAATCGACGATCCTGATTTGCGGACAGGCTTCGGGGCGGCTACCGAGGCTGGTCGCGTCATGCACTTCCAGGATGATCGCGAATTTCTGCGCCTTGGCGGCCTCGATCAGGCTTTTGACCTCATCCGGCGGCGTCAGCCGGAAGCCGCCGCAGCCCGCACCGAGCGCGATCCGCACGCCGTTGGCGCCTGTCGCTGCGATCAAGGGCAGCTCGCTCAGGCTGCGCGTCGGCGTCCAGGCGTGCGTCACGTTGACGCCGCGGAAGGTGAACGGCCGATCATTGGCGTCGAGCAATTCGCCCCCGCCGACATGCCAGCCCTCGACCGGCGCGGCAGCCGGGGAGGAGGATGCGAACGAGAGGGCCGACGCTACGGCCAGAACCCACCGGGTGCGCATCCCCTTACTCCTTATTCGGTCGGCATATCCGATCCGTCGGCCAGGTCCTCGGCCGTATCGCCGCCAGTTTGGGGGGCGGTTTCGGGCGACGTCGCTTCCGCGTCGCTGCGGACGTCGGCCTCAGCCTCCTCCTCGCTCTCCTCGATCCGCGCGGCCGAGACGACATGCTCGTCGTCCGCCACGTTGAACAGGCGCACGCCCGCCGAACCGCGCCCGATCACGCGCGTATCGCCCACCGACATGCGGATCAGCTTGGCCTGATCCGTGACCAGCATCAGCTGCTCGCCATTATGCGCCGGAAAGCTGGCGACGACATCGCCATTGCGCTCCAGATTGTCGATGTTGGTGATGCCCTGCGTACCGCGGCTGGTACGGCGATATTCATAGGCCGAGCTGCGCTTGCCATAGCCGTTGGTGCAGACGGTCATGATGAATTCCTCATCCTCCGCCATCCTGGCCATCGTCTCTTCGTCGAGCGTCGCATCGCGGTCGCCTTCCTTCCATGGCGCGGCCTTGAGATAGGCATCGCGCTGCTCGGTCGTGTAGGGCGCGCCCTTGAGGATCGACATCGAGATGACCTGATCGTCTCCGATCAGCTTGGCGCCGCGCACGCCCGCCGAGGTCCGGCTCTGGAACTCGCGCACGTCGGTCGCGGAGAAGCGGATCGCCTTGCCCCGGCGCGTCGCGAGCAGGACGTCGTCCTCCTCGGTCAGCAGCGACACGCCGATCAGGCGGTCGGAAGCATCGTCGCTTTCCTCGTCCGTGCCGAAGCGCATCGCGAGCTTGCCGCTCGACCGGATGTTGGTGAAGGCATCCATGCTGTTACGGCGCACCAGCCCCTTGGCGGTCGCGAACATGATGTGGAGCTTGCCCCATTCCGCCTCGTCCTCGGGCAAGGGCAGTACGGTCGAGATCGTCTCGCCTTCCGCCAGCGGGAGCAGGTTGTTCATCGACCGTCCCTTCGCCTGCGGCGCGCCTTCGGGCAGTCGATAGACCTTGAGCCGATAGACCTTGCCCGCGGTCGAGAAGAACAGGACCGGCGTGTGCGTCGAGGTGACGAACAATTCGGTGATCGCATCCTCGTCCTTGGTCGCCATGCCCGAACGGCCCTTGCCGCCGCGCGCCTGGGTGCGGAAGGTCGCCAACGGAGTACGCTTGATGTAGCCGCCGAGGGTCACGGTCACGACCATGTCCTCGCGTTCGATCAGGTCCTCGTCCTCGATATCGTCGCCCGCGGGCGCGATCTCGGTCTTGCGCGGCGTGGCGAAGGCGGCCTGGATCGCGTCCAGTTCCTCCTGCATCACCTCGAACAAGCGCACGCGGTTGCCGAGGATATGCAGCAATTCGCCGATCGAATCCGCGAGCTGCTTCAATTCGTCGCCGATCTCGTCGCGGCCCAATGCGGTCAGGCGATGCAGGCGCAGATCGAGGATCGCGCGCACCTGCGCTTCGGACAAAGTGTAAGTGTCGCCTTCGATCTCGGTCTCGACCGCCTCGACCAGCTGGATGTAGCTGGCGATCTCCGCGATCGGCCACTGGCGCGACAGCAAGGCCGCGCGCGCCTCCGCCGGGCTCGACGACCCGCGGATGATGCGTACCACCTCGTCCAGATTGGTGACCGCGATCACCAGGCCGAGCAAGACGTGCGCGCGCTCGCGTGCCTTGAGCAGTTCGAACTTCGAACGCCGCGTGATCACTTCCTCGCGGAAGCTGATGAACGCCTCGATGATGTCGCGCAGCGTCAGGATTTCGGGGCGGCCGCCACGCAGCGCGAGCATGTTGGCGGGGAAGCTGGTCTGCGCCTGCGTGTGACGCCACAATTGGTTGAGCACCACGTCGGGCGTCGCGTCGCGCTTGAGGTCGATCACGATCCGCACGCCGAGCCGGTTCGATTCGTCGCGGATGTCGCTGATACCCTCGATGCGCTTGTCCTTCGCCGCCTCGGCGATCCCCTCGACCAGCCCGGCCTTGCCGACCTGGTAGGGGATTTCGGTGAGCACGATCGAACGGCGGTCGCCGCGGCCTTCCTCGACCGTGTGACGCGAGCGCATGATGATCGATCCGCGGCCGAGCGTGTAGGCGTTGCGCGCGCCGCCGCGACCGAGGATCAGGCCGCCGGTCGGGAAGTCTGGACCGGGCACGATCTCCATCAGATCCTCGTTGCTGAGGAACTGGCCCGAAAGCATGGAGGCGATCATCGCCTTGCAGGCCAGCAGCACCTCGCCCAGGTTATGCGGCGGAATGTTGGTCGCCATGCCGACCGCGATGCCGCCCGCGCCATTGACCAGCAGGTTCGGGTAGCGCGCCGGCAGAACCAGCGGCTCGTCGCGCGAGCCGTCATAGTTCGGGCCGAAATCGACCGTGTCCTTCTCGATATCCTCGAGCAAAGCCATCGCCGACTTGGCGAGCCGCGCCTCGGTGTAACGCATCGACGCGGGCAGATCCGGGTCCATCGATCCGAAATTGCCCTGGCCGTCGATCAGCGGCAGCCGCATCGACCAATCCTGCGCCATGCGTGCCAGCGCCATGTAGATCGCACTGTCGCCGTGCGGGTGGTAATTGCCCATCACGTCGCCGACGATCTTGGCCGACTTGCGGTAGGGGCGGCCGGGGACGAAGCCGCCTTCCTGGCTGGCATAAAGGATGCGGCGATGGACCGGCTTCAGGCCGTCGCGCACATCGGGCAAAGCACGCGCGACGATGACCGACATGGCGTAGTCGAGATAGCTCGACTTCATCTCGTCGACGATGTTGATCGGGGAAATGTCGCTGCCGTCGGTGATCGGCGGGGTCGTGGCCAAGAAGCTTATCCGTTTATCGTTGGAGGAGGCGGCCTTTGCCGCATTCCTCATCTAAGCATGGCGGACCGATAAAACCACCCCGCGCGTATGCGCGCACACGCGTACGCGTGAGGAAATCCGCGGAAAGTTGGGGATAACGTAGCGGCAGCGTTTCGATTTCAGCTCTCGCTGAAATGCGCGGCACCGGCCCGCACCCCCACCCAGCCTATCCTATGGGAGGCCGGGTGGGGGTGCGGGCCGGTGCGGGACCGATAAAAGCGCTAAATCTCGAATTCCGGCCTTTTGCCGTCGCGCTGCGGGTCGCGCGTCAGGCGCTTGTGCAGTGTCTTGACCGTGTTGCTGCCCGTTCGCTGGCAGAAAGCGGGGACCAGGGCATGGACGAAGGCACCCAGCGCGCCGATCAGCAGCGAGACGCCGAAACCGGCCGCGACACGGAAATGCTCGCCATAGCTTTCGTCAACGCTGGCGGGGTGATCGAGGAAGAGGCGACGGAACATGCGCCCAGACTAGGCCCACCGCGCGAGTCGGGCAATCGATCGCGGCCTCTTTTTGGCATAGGTTAAACGCTACCTCCGTTCAGCTTGCCCCAAGCTGCGGGCGCTATTAGGCGTGAACGGGCAAAATTCCACCGGAACACCCCTTTTTCCGGTTCATGGGGAGAGATGCTGATGAAGATCGTGTCCAAGATGGCGCTGGCCATCGCGCTGGGCGGCATGGCGATTGCCGCGCCCGCCTTTGCCAAGAAAGAAGAAAAACCTGCCGCCGCCGCCTCGGCTGAGAAGGCGACCCCCGCGGTGCAGAAGGCCGCCTTCGACGCGCAGAAGGCCGCCGATGCCGGCGACATCCCGACCGCGCTCACCAACTACAACACCGCCAAGGCGGCGATGGTCAACAATACCGACAAGTTCATGGTCGGCCGTGTCGGCTATCAGATATTCCAGAAGAACAAGGACGAGGCGCTCTTTTCCGAGGTCGTCGATATGATGCTCTCCAGCGGCCTGGCCTCGGCCGATGCCCAGAAGCAGCTTTATTTCGCGCAGGGCCAGATCGCCTACAACAAGAAGGATTATGCCAAGGCACTGACCGCCTTCCAGGGCGCGGAAAAGGCCGGTTCGACCGATCCCGATCTGGTGCCGCTGATCGTCGAATCGACCGCGCTCCAGGGCCGGACGCTCGATGCGCTGAAGACGCTCAATGACGAAGCGACCAAGCGCGCAGCCGCCGGGCAGCCGGTTCCGCCCGAATGGTATCAGCGCGGCGTCTCGATCGGCTACAAGAACAAGAGCCCCAGCGATCAGGCCGCGATCAACCAGCTCACGCTGGAATTGTGCCTCAAGTGGGTCGCCTCGGCTCCGCAGCCGCAATATTGGAACGGCGCGCTCGAGGTCTACGCCCAGCAGTTCAAGCTGGATAATGAAGGCCGCCTCGAAATGCTCCGTCTGCTCCGCGCCGCCGGCGGCCTGGAAGGCGGCGACGATTATCGCGAATATGCCGACGACGTCTATCTGCGCTTCCCCAACGAGGCGATGACCGTGCTCCAGGAAGGCGCGGCCAAGGGCAAGATCTCGCTGACCGGCAAGAATGACGCGACCGACGTGATGGGCATCGTCAAGGGCAAGGTCGTGGCCGACAAGGCCTCGCTGCCGGGCGCGGACAAGGCGTCGCGCGCCGCAGCCACCGGCAAGGCCGCGCTCAGCACCGCCGACGCCTATGTCGGCTATGGCGACTATGCCAAGGCGGTCGACCTCTACAAGGTCGCGCTCGCCAAGGGTGGGGTCGATGCCGGCACGGTCAACCTGCACATGGGCTGGGCACTCGCGCTTTCGGGCGACAATGCCGGCGCCAAGACTGCTTTCCAGGCGGTCACGGGCGCGCGCAAACCGATCGCGGATTTCTGGCTGATCCATCTCGATCACCCGACCGTGCCGAACGTGGTCGCGCCCAAGTAAGCCTGGGCTCCACGATCGAAACAGGGAAGGGCGGTCTTCGGGCCGCCCTTTCTTTTTGCGCGACGCCGGCGGCGATGCCGGCGCCGCCTCTCCTCAGGTCCCCATGTTGAGGATGAGGCGCATGCGAACCAGCGCTTCCTCGGTCAGGCGCACATGCGACACCCGGCCGTCCTTGCTATGGGGGAAACGGTTCACCAGCTTCTGGTTTTCCATCACCTTGAGATAGCGAAGCGCGGTCGTCAGCGGAACGCGCGACGCGATCGCCACGTTGGTCAGCGGAACGTCGCGGCCCATGGTTTCTTCGATGAAGAGATCCAGCATCATGTCCCAGGCGGGCTCGCTGAAGATGCCCGGGTCGAACATCGACGCCTTCTTTTTCCTGAGCTTGGTGATCCGCTTCGCTACAACCGCCAGGAGTTCGTCAGGATCGGTTGCGGTCTCGATCCGCAAGTGACCGCCCGAGATGAGGTTCCTTTCCGAAGGCATGGCACGACGGCTCCTTCACCAGCCGGCCGGGCCCTCGCAGACCAGCCTGTCGGGACCCGTCAGGCCCGCACATCTATTTCATAACTTAAGTTATTTTAGTGTTTAGCCTGACGCCGCTTTTTGAATAATTTGCACAAAACCGTCGCCCCCGATGAGGGCAGACAGGTTCAGGCGAGGGGAGGGCGTCCTACGCCGGATCGACCGGGATTCCGCACGACGTCTTCGACGTGCGGATCGTGAGCGAGGTCTTCACGCTCGCCACGTTGGGCGCGGGCGTCAGCTTGGAGGTGAGGAAGCTCTGGAACGACTGAAGGTCGTGCGCCACGATCTTCAGAATGAAGTCGATCTCGCCGTTGAGCATATGGCATTCGCGGATTTCGGGAAGCTCCGCGACATGCGCTTCGAACGCCCTGAGATCGTCCTCGGCCTGGCTGCGCAGGCTGACCAGCGCGAACACCATGATGCCATAGCCCAGCGCGCCGGGATCGAGTTCGGCGTGATAACCCTTGATCACGCCCGATTCCTCGAGCGCGCGCATGCGGCGCAGGCAGGGCGGGGCGGTCAGTCCGACCCGGCTGGCCAGCTCGACATTGGTGATCCGGCCTTCCTCCTGGAGGATGGCGAGGATCGAGCGGTCCAGCTCATCGATAGTCGTCGCCACCATTTCGGCATCATCCCGTTTCTATTTTCGCGTCCTGCATAATATAATTTCGGCGGCACGCAACATCGTAGCGAAACGGTCATCAAAATGGTTGCTCTTGCCAGCGGGCAGGGGGCTCCGCTAACGGCAAAGCCAAGGGGGCCTGTAGCTCAATTGGTTAGAGCTGGCCGCTCATAACGGCTAGGTTGCGGGTTCAAGTCCTGCCGGGCCCACCATTTTCCCACGCCGGACACGCGATTCACTCCTCGGGCGGAGTGAATCCCTGCGACAGAAAGCTCGGCACCGGGCCGTTCCAGCCATCGTCGGCAGGCTCGGCCGCGCGTGGGAAGCGGCGATCGTCATGCCGTTCGGGGCGACGATCTTCGCTCCGCGCCGGACGGCGCTCCTCATCGCGACGCGGCCTGCGCTCTTCGCCCCGAGCCGAACGGCGATCCTCAGATTGCTCCGGCCGACGTTCCTCGCGCGGCTGTTCGGCAGGCGCGACGCGCTCTTCGCGCTGCGGCTGTTCGTCGCGCGGCTTGCGCTCGCCACGGCCACGACCGCCGCGCTCGCGCCGCGGCTTGTCCTCGCGCGGAGCCGAAGCCTCGCCGCCCGCGGACGGGGCCGCTTTGCCCACGCGCGGGATCTTCATGCCCGTCAGCTTCTCGATATTCTCGATCGCTTCCGCATCGTCGGACGTGACCAAAGTAAAGGCCTTGCCCTTGGCGCCTGCGCGGCCGGTGCGGCCGATACGGTGGACATAATCGTCCGGATGCCAGGGCACGTCATAGTTGAAGACGTGGCTCACACCCTTGATGTCCAGCCCGCGCGCGGCGACGTCGGAGGCGACCAGGATGTTGATCTCGCCCGACTTGAAGCGGTCGAGTTCGCGAATCCGCTCGGATTGCTCCATGTCGCCATGAATCTGGCTCGCGCGGAAGCCGTGGCGGCGCAGCGACTCGGTCAGCTCGCGCACCGTGGTCTTGCGGTTGGAGAAGATGATCGCGGTGGTGAGGTCGTCCGCCTGGAGCAGCCCGCGCAACGTCTCGCGCTTGCCGCGCGAGGTCGTCTCGACCAGCGCCTGCTCGATCGAGGTATTGGCGGTGGCGGGGCGCGCGACCTCGACCGTCTTGGGGTTGGACAGGAACTTGTCCGCCAGTTTCTTGATCGGCGCGGGCATCGTCGCCGAGAAGAGCAAGGTCTGCCGGTTGGCGGGCAGCTTGGTGCAGATTTCCTCGATATCGGGAATGAAGCCCATGTCGAGCATGCGATCAGCCTCGTCGATCACCAGGGTCGAACAGCCCGACAGCAATATCTTGCCCCGCCCGAACAGGTCCATCAGCCGGCCCGGCGTCGCGATCAGCACGTCGACGCCCTTTTCGAGCGCCTTCTGCTGGTCGCCCATCGAGACGCCGCCGATCAGCAGCGCCATCGTCAGCTTGTGGTACTTGCCGTATTTCTCGAAATTCTCGGCGACCTGCGCGGCTAGCTCGCGCGTCGGCTCCAGGATCAGCGATCGCGGCATCATCGCGCGGCTGCGGCCATGCGCAAGGATGTCGATCATCGGCAGCACGAAGGACGCGGTCTTGCCCGTGCCCGTCTGCGCGATCCCGATCAGGTCGCGGTTCATCAATACCGGCGGGATCGCCGCCGCCTGGATCGGCGTGGGTTCGCTATAGCCCGCCTCGCTGACGGCGCGGAGCAATTCGTCGGATAGGCCGAGGTCGGCGAAAGTCATGAGCATCCGAAATCTAAGGGGGGCCGGCGCGCGCGAGAAACGGCGTCGTTACCGGCCCTTCGCTAGGGACGAAAGCCCATGCTCTGTCAAGTCAAAGCCTCATATAGTTCGTCATTGCGACCCCGGCGAAAGCCGGGGGAAGTAATCCAGGCCTGGAATGGAGGCTGGGCCGGCCTGGATTGCCGCGCCGCTACGCGGCTCGCAATGATGCTGCGGACAGGCTCAATTACGCGCGACCAATTGGCGAAACTTGTCGATCTCGCACTCGCCGCCCGCACGGTCGCGGATCACGTCGCGGTCGGCGCACAATTTCCCGTCGGCGCCCGCCGCGACATAGAAGCCGCTATAATAATCGAGCCCGGGGCAACTGGCCGAGAAGCGCGCGCGCATCCGATACCCGCCGCGCAGCACCAGATCGACCGAGGCCCGCGCCAATACGGCGGCCGCCAATATGTCGCTCGCGGCGATGCATTTCGGCCCCTTCTTCTCCCTGAGCGAAGCCTCGGGCACCATCGCGAGCTGGCTGGTCTGGACGCGCACCACGATGTGCGAACGAAAGCTCAATTGCGCGAATTCGATCCCGTCCGCCTCGGGCGAAGGGGCGGGGCGCGGCGGAGTCGCGGCCGGGCTCAGCGCGATCAGCGCACCCAGCAGCGTCAAAAAGCTCACGATTCGAACCCCATAGCGATTCCGCTCGTTCCCCCTAACCCTTTAATGGCTGATGAACTGGCCGCCCGCCAAGCCTTGCGGCTATAGGGCGGCAATGACCTGTGTTCCCGACGCAACAATTTTGGCCACGCTCGAACGCCAGCTCGGGCCCAAGGGTTTCACGCGCGACGCTGCGGAAATGGAGCCCTGGCTGAGCGATTGGCGCGGCCGGGTCCACGGCCGCGCCGCCGCCTTGCTATCGCCCGCCAACACGCAAGAAGTGCAGGCGATCGTCCGGCTGGCGGCGGAACACCGCGTCGCGATCGTTCCCCAGGGCGGCAATAGCGGCATGGTCGCGGGCGCCACCCCGCCCGCCGATGGCAGCGCGCTCCTGCTCTCGCTCCGCCGCATGAACCGGATCCGCAGCCTGTCCCCGGAGGACAATGTCGCGGTCGCCGAAGCCGGCGTGATCCTGAGCGACTTGCACGAGGCCGCCGCCGGCATCGGCCGCCGCTTCCCCTTGAGCCTCGGCGCCAAGGGCTCGGCACGGATCGGCGGGCTGATCTCCACCAATGCCGGCGGCACGCAGGTGCTGCGCTTCGGCAATATGCGCAACCTGGTGGTGGGGATCGAGGCGATCCTGCCTTCGGGCGAGCGGTTCGACGGCCTGTCCGCGCTCCGCAAGGACAATCGCGGCTACGATCTGCGCCAGCTTTTATGCGGCGCGGAGGGAACTTTGGGCGTGGTCACCGCCGCCAGCCTCAAGCTGTTTCCCGCGATCGGCGCGCGCGCGGTCGCCTGGGTCGGGCTTGCCACCCCGCACAAGGCGCTCACCCTGCTGCGCCGGCTGGAAGCCACGACCGGCGACGCGATCGAGAGTTTCGAGGCGATGCCCGCCGACGCCCTGGCCATGGTGCTGCGTCATATTCCCGGCACGCGCGCGCCGCTGGACCGCGCGCACGACTGGAACATCCTGATCGAGGCGACCGCGCCCGCCGGTGCGCCCGATCCGGTCGAGGCGCTGACCGCGCATCTCGCCGCCGCGGCGGAGGAGGGGCTGATCGAGGATGCCGTGGTCGCGGCGAACGAGGCCCAGGCCGACGCCTTCTGGAAGCTGCGCGAGGTGATCGCCGAGGCGGAGCGGGCCGAGGGGCCTGCGGCCAAGCATGACATTTCGGTGCCCGTCTCCGCCGTGCCCGATTTCCTGGTCGAGGCGCGTCAGGCCGTCGAAACCCGTTTTCCCGGCAGCCATGTCGTCGGCTTCGGCCATCTTGGCGACGGCAATATCCACTTCAACGTGCTGCCGCCCAGGCAGGCCGATCAGAAGGCCTGGGTCGAAAGCGAGGGGCCGGCGGTCAACGCCTTCGTCCACGATTTCGTCGCCGCGCGCGGCGGCTCGCTCTCGGCCGAGCATGGCATCGGCCAGCTGAAGCTCGCCGAATTCGCCCGCACCGCCGGCCCCGTCCGCCTCCACGCGCTCCGCGCGATCAAGCAGGCGCTCGATCCGCTCGGCATCATGAACCCCGGCAAGCTGGTACCATAAGGAATCCTACGTCTTACCTCCGTTCGTGCTGAGCGTAGTCGAAGCACGTTTGTCCCAACCCCACGCCCTTCGACTTCGCTCAGGGCGAACGGGGGGCAAGGCCGCAAACTCATTCCACCCCCTCACTCCGGTTGCACGCGGCCTCGCGACTCAATAGAGGCGGATATCCGCGGGGGGCTTTGCTCTATCTCCCGCCATATTTTCAGGAGAGATTTTCGACATGGCCAGCGCTCCCGGTCTCCCGGGCCTTCCGATGCTGTACAAGGACCTCGTGCCGCTCTCGAGCCAGGACAATCGTACCTGGAAGCTGCGCCCGATGGAGAAGCTTGAGATCCTCAAGGGGGTCCATGCCCTGCCGATCACGACCGACGAGTTCCCGATCGCGCAGCGTTTCTTCCCGATCGTCTTCTCGACCGGCCCGGATTCGGTCCCGCTCGCGCTGATGGGCCTCAACGAGGGCGTCAACGTGTTCGTCGACGACGAGGGCAATTGGAAGCCGGGTACCTATCTGCCCGCCTTCATGCGCCGTTACCCCTTCCTGCTCGCGCGCCTGACCCAGGATGCCGAGGAATTGTCGCTCTGCTTCGATCCGACCCCGGGTATGCTCGGCGAGTTCGAGGATGGCGGCCGGCTCTTCACCGACGAGGGCGAGCCCGATCAGGTGGTCAAGGACATGCTTTCTTTCTGCGAGCAGTTCGAATTCGCCGCCCAGCGTACCACCGCCTTCATGAAGGACCTGGAGGAAACCGGCCTGCTCGAGGATGGCGAGCTCACCATCGGCCTGCAGCAGGATGGCAGCCAGCCCTACGTCTATCGCGGCTTCCGCATGATCAACGAGCAGAAGCTGCGCGATCTGCGCGGCGACCAGCTCCGCAAGATGCAGCAGAACGGCATGCTCACCTTGATCTACGCCCACCTCTTCTCGCTCGGCCTCACCAGCGAGATTTTCGGGCGCCAAGCCGAACAGGGCAAGCTCCCGCCGCAGACGCCCGCCGCCAACGGCTGAGCCCGGCCTTCCCTTCCCGGCGGGGAGGGAAAGACGCTGCCGATCAGGCCGCGGTCATGATGTGAGGGGCGCCTTCGGCTCCCCTCACTTTACCGCCCGGCACGGCGCGAGCGAGGGGCCGACCTCGTCGAACAGGCCTTCCGCCATAGCCTGCAGCTCGTCCTGGGTGTCCGCGGCCGCGCGGTTGGCCATCAAGGCGATTCCGTAGCCGAGCGACGGGTAGAATTCCAAATAGGATGAGAACCCAAAGGTCCCGCCCGACATGCGGAACTTGTGAACGCCCGGGCGCGGTTCCGAGCGAACCCAGGTGAAGGCGAGCTGCCGATCCGGCGCCTCCACGAAACGGACCTGTTGGCTGAGCCTGACCGCCGGCCTGTCGGACCCGATCTCCAGCTTCAGGAAGCGGGCCATGTCCTTGCCGCTATAAACCAGCCCGCCTGCGGGCTGGATCGATTCACCACCGAACGGCGGAGCCGCCTTCCCATTGCCGTCATATCCGGTTGCGGCCTTCTCAGGGTGCGCCGCGGCTCCCGAGCCCATGCCGCTCGGCCTTTCAATCTCTTCATGAAGCGCTGCCTCGAACGGCCGCGCGAACAGGCCGCCGACAATATATCCCAGAAGCTGCGCCGCGACATTGGAATGCCGCGACGTGGTGCCGGGCCGGGAGATCAGCTTTATCCCCCGCAGGTCGTTCAGGAAGGCGTCGTTCGTATAGGAAGCGAGCAGTTTGGAGGCCGCCGGCGTCTGCTGGTCGGCGGGAAGCTTCATGATCGGCTCCGGATTCGGCAGAAAGTCGGGCAGCCCGGAGGTTGTATCCACAAGCTCGCCCAGCGTGATCGCCTTGCCGTCCGGCCATTGCAGATTGTCGTACCCTGGCGGCAGATAGCGGCGGACATCGTCGCCGATGCGCGCGCGGCCCTCGCTGATCGCCTGCGCGAGCAGGAGGGCGGTCAAGGTCTTCGACACCGATCCGATCTCGAACCGCGCGTCGGGCGTGACGGGACGGCGGGCTGCACGATTCGCGAGCCCGCTGGTCACGAAGGCCGTCCGACCGCATCGAACGATCGCGATACTGATGCCGTCGCTGGAGCCCGCATCGACATAATGCCGCGCCGCCTTGTTCATTCCGGCGGTCAGCAGGCCTAAGTCCGCGGGAGGGGCAGGCGGGGGCGTGAGCGCCGCGGTCGCTACGACATACCAAAGCAAGCCGCCCATAAGATTGCCCCCGCGCTCAGCCACCGATTGTTGACTACAGTTGTAATCAACGCTGCGCAGGCGTCAAGGCCGGCTAGGCGGTGCAATCCCGGCGGGCGACGGAGCTGCGCATCTTATCGACGCCGATATCCGGTCGTCGCACGGAATCTTCCAAGCCCTTGAAACCCTTTCCACGCTCACCTATTCTTATCACGGTACCTCGCCGTGTTCCCCTTTCGCGGCCCGGTACTAGCGCGCTTCGGCGCGCTTCCTCCCTGAACCTTGGCCACTCCGTGAGAAATCACGGGGTGGCTTTTTTTGTGGGTTCAGCGCCGCACCGGCCCGCACCTCCACCCGGCCTCCCATAGAATACACTTCCGTTGGGAGGCCGGGTGGAGGTGCGGGCCGGTGCGGCAAGCTTCGGCGGATGCCGAAGCGCACGACGAAGACTCTTACTCCGCCGCGATCGCGAAAGGCGGCTGCGCGGCGGCAACCGCGGTCTGCGCCAATTCCCAGAACAGGCTCTGCGCGCGCCGTACCCCCTCCGAAGGCGCGCGCATGTCGCCCTCCAGATAGAGCGCGCGATCCACCTCGATCTGCAGCGCGTGGACATTGTCGGCGGGGCGTCCGTGCCGCGCCAGGCTGTAGGCGCCCGCATAAGGTGCGTTGATCGCCGCTGTATAACCCTGCGCGCGGACCTCGCGGGCGATCTCCGCCGCTACGCCCTTGCCGGCCGAACGGCCATGCGCGTCGCCGATCACGATTCGCGCGGGCCGCAGCCCGCTCAGCGTCGGCATCGAATGGCAGTCGATCAGCACCGCATAGCCAAACCGGTGGCAGGCCTCGTCCAGCGCCTGCGCAACCGCCGCATGATAAGGGCGGTGGATCGAGGCGATGCGGGCAGTCGCGCTTTCCGGCGTCGGCGGCGTGCGCCACAGATCGCGCCGGCCGACCCGGCGCGGCAGCAGGCCCAGCCCCGATCGTGCGCGTGCGGTTTGCGGCGGCCCGCTATGCGGCGGCTCGCGTAGCGCCGGATCGAGATCCTCCTCGCCGCGATTGAGGTCGATCCAGGCGCGCGCCACGCGCGCCACGATCGCGACCGCGCCATGCTGCACCGCCTTCGCGATCAGCAGGTCGGCATAACGGTCCTCCAATTGTTCCAGGATCGCATGCGGCACCGCCGCGACCGAGAACAGGGCAGGGGGATAGATGCGCCCCGCATGCGGCACCGCGCATACCAGAGGCGTTTCGGCCGTGGCGGGGCCCAGCCGTTCGAACCAGGGGGACCGGGCGGGCGCAAGAACCATGGCGCAACCTAAACGTAAATTGGTGCGCAAAGAAGCGGAATGGGTTAAAAAATGCGCCGCTGCGTTGGTTGGGCAGCGGCTTTGGTTAGGATTTGTTAACTATTTTTGCGCAATATCTTAACCCAGCAGCATGAGCCCAATCGGTCGTTCGGAGTTACAGATGGTTCGCATCCTTCTTGCAGAGGACGACGATTCGATGCGGGAATATCTCGCGCGCGCGCTTGAGCGGACCGGTTATGGCGTCACCGCCTGCGAAAGCGGCATCGTTGCGCTGGAGCATCTCCAGAAAGAGGGCTTCGACCTGCTCCTGACCGATATCGTCATGCCCGAGCTGGACGGTATCGAGCTTGCCCAGCGCGCCGCCGCCTTGCATCCCGATATGCGCGTCATGTTCATCACCGGCTTTGCCGCGGTCACGCTCCAGAGCGGCTCGATGCCGCCCGACGCCAAGGTCCTGTCCAAGCCCTTCCACCTGCGCGACCTGGTGCTTGAGGTCGACCGCATGTTCCAGATGGGCAGCGCCGCCGACCTTTGAACTGAGAGGCAAAAGCCTCTCTCCCCTTGCGGGAGAGAGGTTGGAGAGAGGGGACGCGCGTCAGCGCATCGAACGGACTCCCCGCCACGAAGCGGCGCGGCAATCCAGTCCAGACCTTTCGCAAAAACCCGCACCTAACGGGCTTGCGCACCCCGAATCCCCCCGCTAACAGCGCCGAACCCCTTTCGGAGCGCGATTCAACCCGCGCTCAGTGGGCGTGTAGCTCAGTGGTAGAGCACTGTGTTGACATCGCAGGGGTCGCAAGTTCAATCCTTGCCACGCCCACCAGATCAAGGCCTCCTAACTCAAACGGTTAGGGGGCCTTTTTCATATCCAATATATTGGCAAGATCCGCCGCGGTGACGATCCGGGCACGGCCATGTCGCCCGAGCGCGAGCAGGTCGGCCTTGTCGCCGGTAACCAGCCAGTCGGCATCGGCCTTTTCGCACAGCGCGAGCAGGAAATCGTCGCGCGGATCGCGCGATCGTTCGACCGGCGGGAGCAGTTCCGGCAGAATGGCGACTAGCGCGATCTGATTGACGATCCGGCCGACCTCGGCGGGCTTTATCAACGCACGGAGCTTCGGCCGCCGGCTGACGTCGCGTATTTCATCGAGCTGCAGCGCATGGCTGATCAGGATGAGGCGGCGATCGAGCCAGCCTTCGATCAGCCGGGCCGGCGTGCCACGCGGCGAGATGATGCCGCTCAGCAGGACATTGGTGTCGAGGATGACCCGCAACGATCAGCGGTGCCGGCGCATCTCGCCCAATTCCTCGTCGATCAGCCGCTCGATCTCGGCGGGATCGGCGTCCGCGTTGCGCGCCTGGATGTCCCGCATCGTCTCGCGCAGCACCTCGCGATTGACCGCTTCCTCGACGAAACGCGACAAATCGCCCTTGCGGCCTCCTCGTGTCGCCAACAGCGTTCGCAGCGCGATGTCGGTCTCGCGCGATATCTTCAAGCTCCAGCGGGCCAACTCGCCCATATGCCACCTGTGTGCGTCTATGTGTCTAGACGTCTATACCACGGGACGCGCTCGGCCAAAAGTCGGGACATGTATCCCGTGCCCGCCTTCACGTCCGCACTTGCGATCATTGTTGCATTGCAGCATGATGGGCGCCTGACTTCCCCCGCGCGAGTATGTTGGTGACCCGTTCCGTTCTCAGCTCCCGCCCCGCGGCGGCACCCGCCGCCACCGCGCCCGCCAACGATCAGGCGGCGGGGTTGGGGCTGGATACGCTTCTGTCGGTCGCGATTCTCCAGAATCGCTGCCTGGAAGCGACCTACAATAATGGCGAGGTCGTCCTGCAGCCGGCCATGCTCTACCGCGAGCATGACGCGCTCTTCCTGCTCGCCGTCGCGGTGCTGCGCGATGGCAAGCCGCCGCGCGAGCCCAAATTGGGGACGTTCCGCGTCTCCGGCCTGACCAGGCTCGGCCTGCTGGAGGATTCGTTCGAACCCGCACCGCTTCACCAGAGCTGGGTGGCGAAGCCTTCCTGGCAGGTCATCACCGCATTGGCGCGCACCCCGTCGCAGGCTTGAAACGCACCGCCGTCGCCTGATCCACCGCCCAAAATGAACGCCCGACGACAGGGCGTTCAGTCCATCGCCACGCGGGATTCGGCAAGCTTCCCTCACGATCGCAAGACGGTCGTGATGGAGAGTGTGATGCGTAAAATCATCTTTGCTTTGCTGGTTGCCGCGGGCTCGCTGAGTGCGGCCGCGGCCAGCGCCCAGGATTGGGCGCCTTATGGCGGGCGCCCGGCTTATTATGCGACCGGTTGGGGCGGATCCGGCGATGACGTCTGCTCGGGCAGGCGCGCGCATATGCTCGAAGGATGGGTCGGCCGCAAAACCGCGGAAGGCGCCATCGATCCGGACCGCGCCGATCGCTTCCATGCGGAGATCGACCGGCTCGAGGATCGGGCCCGGCACGAATGCCGCGAAGGCGACTGGCGCGGCATCCAGCATATCTCGGATCGCTATGCGAGCATCGAGGGTGCTGTCCGCGCGGCGGGCCGCGACCGGTGGTAGGGTCGGTCAGGGAGCCTGCACGCAGGCTCCCTGAAACGGGCTGCTATTTCAACGGCAGGAAGAGCTCCGCCACCACCTCATGCACCGGTACGCCCGGGAAGAAGGCTAGCTGGCGCCGGCAATAGATCGGGAAGTCGCGCGCTTCCTCGCCGCTCGCCGGTAGCCAATCCCGGTACAGATAGAGCGCGGGCGGCTCCATATTCTGGGAGGCACCGTTGACGCGCAGCACCGCGCAGCGCCCGCCCGGGATCACGCCCACCTTCATCACCGCATCATCCGCCGCAATCGGCTGATCGGTGCCGATGCACAGATCCATCGCATAATCGTCCGGCACCGTCGGTTCCCGTTCGGATCGGAACACCGTGATCGTCGGATTGGTCTCGGGCGACAGGCCGGCTGCCTTGCGCCAGGCGATGAACCGGTGGATCGTGTCGCCCAAAGTCGCCCGATCGCCGCGATGCTCCAGCATCGCCACCGGCATCGGCGGCTCGTCGTGGATCGTCACGTCATCGGAGGTGAAAGTCTGTTCCATGATCTTGCTCCTCGCATTTTCGAGTGGCCCAAGGGCCGCAAGCCACGGCTCCCATTCGGGAGACTTCCGGAACGACGAGGGCGATTGCCCGAACCGGCGCCGAAAGGCGCGGGCGAAGGCATCGGGCGCGTCGTAGCCGGCATCCATCGCAATGTCCGTCACGCTCTGCGCGTCGTTGCGCGCCAGCCCGTGCGAAGCGCGCTTCATCCGGGCAAGCTGGACGTAGCGATGCACGGACAATCCGAAGGTCGCCATGAACTGCCGGTGGAAATGGAATTTCGAGAAAGCCGCGACGCGGCTGAGCCTGTCCAGATCCAGATCCGCGTCGAGATGCTGGTCGACATGATCCAGCACCCGCCGCATCCGATCCTGATAATTCCGCAGCGCCGCCTTCATCGAACCTCCTTCGTGGCGCCGCTCATTAGTCGCGTAAAGCTATAACATGCTCGACTGATCTTGCGGTTTGGAAGGGAGGGTGGGCGGTAGGTGTTGGGGTGGTTTCCGGTCTGTCCGCTTTTGAGAGGCGCAGGGCGGAAGGCGATCTCGGGCCAAGGGGAATTTGCGGCCGCCCTTCGCTGTGTTAGCCTGAATACCGTCACACTAGTTTCAAGGACAAAGTCTGATTTGAGCTAAGGCCTGTTTGGGACTGATCCACAAAGGAGGGTGTGTAGTTGATAAGCCGGTTGCTTCGATCTTTTATGAAGGCTCGCGCAATTAGCGCCTACACCCGCAAGCTTCCACGGATGCTCTCCAAGCATTATGGCTATGCTCAGTTCTATACCCCTCAGCAGGTGAGAAAAACGGTCGAAACAGCAGGGCTCTATGGCGAATTCTCCTGCTATGCCGTGGCGATGTTCTCTTCACGCGAAAGCTTTGACCAATTCCATCGTGATCTTGGTGAAAACTGCGACTACGATGCAATGCGTGCGTACATTGCTGACACGCATTTCCATGGAGACGCAGGCTTCAGTGTTCCCGATGTTTTTGCGGTCTCTTCCGGGCTCAGCGAAGGGCTAGGACACGGCGGAGCCCACGAAGTCGCAGACGGCGGTCATGGCGGCGGTCACGGCCACCATTAGCAGATTCACGCTGCGCCGAAGAAATGAATGGCGAAAATTGGGCGCCTCCGAATTCCGGCCATTCGTCTGCAATTGGGTCGGAAACAGACGGTAGCTAAACCCATAAACTCAACAGCATCACGAACGCCAGCCCGCACACGCCCACGATCGTTTCCATCGCGGTCCAGGATCGGAACGTATCCTTCAGGCTCAGCCCGAAATATTCCTTGAACATCCAGAAGCCGCTATCGTTGACGTGGCTGCACATCAGGCTGCCCGCGCCGACCGACAGCACCATCAGATTGGGGTTCACCCCGCCCGCCAGCACCAAAGGCCGGATCAGGCTGGCGGCGGTCAGGCCCGCGACCGTGGCCGATCCCAGCGCGATCCGGATCAGGAAAGCCAGTAGCCAGCCGAGCAGCAAAGGATGGATCGGCAACCCGCTCAACAGGGCGGCAAGCTGCTTGTCGGCGCCGCTGTCGACCAGCACCTGTTTGAGCGCGCCCGCACCCGCGATGATCAGCAGGATCGCGGCGATATCGCGGATCGCGCCGCCGAACCCGTCCATCACCTGCGCGAACGGCGTGCCCCGCGCCACGCCGAGCGTGAACGCCGCCACGATCAGCGCGATCAGCAGCACGATCGTCGGATTGCCGACGAAGGCCAGCAGCGCCTTGGCGCCATCGCTTAAGGACGGCAGGTACCCGAGCGCGGTCGTCCCCGCGATCAGCACCACCGGCAGCAGCGCGCAGAAGAAGGCGTTGAACGCACCGGGCAGATCGGCGTCCTTGGTCTCGACCGGCTTGAACAATTCCGACGGTCTGACCTCGATCTTCTTGAGCGTGGTTGCGAACAAGGGGCCTGCGATCAGCAGGGTAGGGATGCCCACGATCAGGCCGTAGATGAGCGTCAGCCCGAGATTGGCATTGAATTGGCTCACCAGCGCGGTGGGCGAGGGGTGGGGCGGCAGGAAGCCATGCGCGATCGAAAGCCCCGCAAACAGAGGCATGCCCACATACAAAGCCGGCAATTTGGCGCGATAGGTGACCGAGAAGACGAGCGGCACCATCAGTACGAAGCCGACATTGTAGAAAAGCGGGATGCCGACGATGAACCCCGTCACCGTCATCGCGATCGGCAGGCGTTTCTGCCCGAACAGCCCGATCAGGCTCTCCGCAATCCGCTGCGCCGCGCCGCTATCCGCGATCAACTTGCCGAACATCGCGCCAAGCAGGATCACGCCCGCGAGCCCGCCCAGCAGGTCGCCGATCCCATGCTCGATGCTCCCCGGTATCTTGGCGAGCGGCATTCCCAGCAGCAACGCCGCCGCCAGCGCCGAGACGATGAAGGCCACGAACGGCGGAACTTTGCCGAGCGCGATCAATAGGATGAGCAACGCGACCGCGGCGACGATAGGAAGCAGGATCATGGCGGCGGTGTAACACGCCGAAAACCCACGCCAATCGCGTCTTTGGTCGGATACCACCAATCCTCCCCCCGCCAGGGGGAGGATCACGCAGCCATCATCCCAACCCCGTTCGTGCTGAGCTTGTCGAAGCACTGTCCTGTTTCAGGACGCTAAGAAGGGCAGCCCTTCGACAAGCTCAGGGCGAACGGGTGGGGCTTGACAAACCGGCCCAAATCATGTACGCACGGTGCGTTCGATGACTTAGGTCAGAGGACAAGACCGGCGCGAAGCTCGTCAGCATGCATGAGACGGTAACTTCGCCCAAAGAGTACAGATCTCGGCATGAGGTTTCACGCCTCATGGTGATGCCGCCATCGTGGAGGGGAGCTACGCGGACGATGGGAGGGCCTTCGGGTCCTTCGGGGGTAACCTCCGGCCAAGACCGCAGCTTCCGGACGGCATCG